>Ga0209345_10000406_pt1 | contig 55949 bp, 48 predicted proteins | sample Cruoilmetagenom7_FD_187294 | JGI IMG/M metagenome (GOLD analysis project Ga0209345, IMG submission 187294) | Oil polluted marine microbial communities from Coal Oil Point, Santa Barbara, California, USA - Sample 7 (SPAdes) (version 2) | ecosystem: Environmental > Aquatic > Marine > Oil seeps ... | reverse complement strand
CGCCCTCCCTTCGACACACACCCGCCGCAACGTCTCATCCTGATTGACGCTGAGTCTCATCCTGTTTGTCGCGCAGCAGATTGATCCGCCCGGAACCGGGAGGGGCTATTCCTCACCCGGCCCGAATGTCTCTTCCCCGAATATCTCGTCGTCGTGTTCCCCCAGCCGGGGGGCAGGGCGGTGGTCATGTCGCGCCGGCGTCGCCGAGAACCGGATCGGTGGGCGTGTCGTCCAGATCGCACCTTCGGATGGGTGATCAATCTGCTGAAAGAACCCGGTCGCGGCAAGATGGGGGTCGCTGGGCAAATCCGATAGGTTATTCACCGGCATGGCGGGGATGTCGGCCTGCTCCATCAGGGCAAGCCAGTCATCCGTTGTCCGGGTCAGCGCAATCTGCGCCACCATATCGTATACAGCGCCGATGTTGCAGCTGCGGTTGTCCATGTCAGTGACCCAGACGTGGTCGATCATGTCATCGCGCCCGACCGCCTTGAAGAACCGCGCCCATTGTATGTTGGTGTAGGGCAGAATTGTGATATATCCATCTGCCGTCTTAACCGGACGCCTATGCGGAACCAGCATCCGGGCATATCCGAAATCCTGCGGGGTCTCTTCGAAGGTGGCACCATCCAGATGTTCGGCCAGCAGGAAGGCGGCCAGCGTCTCAAACATCGGCACCTCGACATGCTGGGCTTCTCCCGTACGCTCTCGGTGGAACAGGGCTCCCATCACGGCATAGGCGGCCGTCACGCCGCCAAGCTTGTCGGCGAGAATCGTAGGGGCATATGCGGGCGGCGCTTCGGGATCGCGCAATGTTGCCAGGCTAGCCAACCCGGAAACCGACTGGACGGCATCGTCGAACGCGGGTCGGGCGGCATAGGGTCCGTCCTGCCCGAATCCAGTGGCAGATACCGTGATCAGGTTCGGATTTTCCTGGCGTAGGGTTTCGGGATCGAGAGATAATCTGGCTAGCGCCGCAGGCCGTATGCTTGAAATCATCACGTCGGCATCGATAAGCAGCTTGCGCAATCGATCCCGACCGGTTTGCGTCTTCAGGTCGAGCACAACGCTGCGCTTGTTGCGGTTGGTCCCCAGAAAGGCGGCCCCCATCAGCTTGTTGCGGGACGGCTGGACCTGGCGCAAAAGATCTCCCTCGGGGCCTTCTACCTTGATCACATCGGCCCCCAGATCGCCCAGCATTTGCGTGGCCAAAGGTCCGAAAACGACCGAAGTCAGGTCCACGATCTTCACGCCTTCCAAGATCGCGGGTTTCTGCGCAGCTGTCATTTAGTTACCCACCCTTTTTCATGAACGAGTGCCGAACTCGGCGCGAATGGCTTTGCCTTCCGCATCGAAGGCCGGGCAGGGGCCCAGTGTCGTTTCGCCGACGCTGCGCCGGATCGGGGGTGTCGGGACCTTGATCCCGCCGGAGGGTGTGCCAATCACGGACCGGTCAAGCTGAGGGTGATCGGACAGGGTCGCCACGTCGTTCACGGCCCCGGAGGCAATGCCCGCAGCGTCAAGCCGCTTCAGCATCTCGGCGCGGTCATGAGAGGAGAACACGGCCTTGATGAGCGCTTCGAGCGCGGGCTTGTTTTCGAGGCGCGCCATGTTGTCATGAAACCGGGGGTCGGTTGCCAGAGTTTCATCGCCCAGTATGTGTTCACAGAACCGTTGCCATTCGCCGCTGTGTTGCACGGTAATGACGACAAGCTGGCCGTCCTTGCACTCATAGGCGCCGTAGGGACAGATCACCGTGTGGTTCAGACCGACGCGGGGCGTCGGTTTGCCAAGATAGTCGTGATAGAGCAGCGGAACCGACATCCAGTCGGCCATCACGTCGAACATGGCCACCGAAACGCCGCTGCCTTTGCCGGTGCGATCACGCCCGATCAGCGCTTCGCATATCCCGGCATGGGCTGTCATGCCCGTGGCGATGTCGCAGACCGACACGCCAACCCGCCCCGGCCGGTCCGGCGTGCCGGTCACCGATGCCAAGCCGCTTTCGCATTGCACCAGAAGGTCATAGGCCTTGGCGTTGCGCATCGGGCCGTCTTCGCCGTATCCGGTGATGTCGCAGGTCACAAGCCGCGGGAACTTCTCTCGCAAGGTCGTCGAATCCAGACCCAGCTTTGCCAGGGCGCCCGGCAAGAGATTTTGAATGAACACATCCGCGTTTTCCAGCATCCTGAGCAGGATTTCCCGGTCCTCGGCGGCTTTAATGTCCAGGGCGACCGATTCTTTGCCTCGGTTCAGCCATGTGAAATAGGCGCTTTCACCATTGGCGGCGGTATCGTAGGCGCGGGCGAAATCGCCTATGCCCTTGCGTTCGACCTTGATCACCCGCGCACCGGCATCGGCAAGCCGCGAAGAGCAAAAGGGCGCCGCCACCGCCTGTTCGAGCGCGATGATGAGCTTACCGGAAAGAGGGGCTGAATTTGAACCAGACATGGCGTTCTCTCAAGTGATCCTATGGGCTTGACTAAATCTAACATTTGTTAGAAACATTATCAATACGCTTAACCAGAGACTGGATTACTTGAAGGAGGACGCCGGTGCCGGACGCCAAAGGACCAGACCATATTTTCCAGGGCGCGCTGACAAAAGGAGAGATCCTGCTGCCAAAGTGCGAAGACTGCGGGGCCTATCATTTTTTCCCGCGAGTCCTGTGTCCCCATTGTCATGGCACTGCGATTTCGTGGAAGCAGGCTACCGGCAAGGGACGGGTCCACACCACAACCGTCGTGCGCCGAAAGCCAGAACGAGGGGGCGACTACAACGTGTGCGTTGTCGAACTGGACGAGGGCGTCCGGATGATGAGCCGGGTCGAGGGCATTGCTCCGGGTGAGGTCGCCATCGACATGGCTGTAACCGCTTTCGTGGGCGAGGCCGAGGGCGCTCCGGCCGTGCTTTTCAAGCCGTCGGAGGGATAAAATATGACCGCTGAACTTCGGGGAAAATCCGCCATCGTGGGAACCGGTCATGCCGGTTTCGGCGAGGCCCATGGTCTGACGGCATATGATGTCATGGCGCAGTCCGCACTTGCAGCGCTTGGCGATGCCGGGCTGAAACTGTCCGACGTGGACGGGCTGTTCTGCACCATGATGGAAGACAGTATGCCGGCGCTTATGGCGGCAGAGTATCTGGGCATTCAGCCGCGTTTCATTGATGGCACGATGTCGGGCGGATCGTCCTTCGTGAATTATCTGACGTCTACGACCATGGCGCTTGATGCCGGTCTGTGTGATGTCGCCCTGATTGTTTATGGCTCCAATCAGCGCACCGCGTCGGGCAGGCTGGTGACCGCCTCGCGCCCGCCGGCCTATGAGGCGCCGTACAATCCGCGCTATCCGATCTCCGCATATGCGATGGCCGCGGCGCGGCACATGCATGAATATGGCACCACCCGTGAACAGCTGGCCGACGTGGCCGTTGCCGCGCGGGCCTGGGCGCAGCACAACCCCGAAGCGTTCGAGCGCGGCCCGCTGACCCGCGAGGACGTGTTAGGTGCGCGCATGGTAGGCGATCCATTGACCGTGCGCGATTGTTGTCTTGTCACCGACGGCGGCGGTGCGATCGTGATGGTTCGCGCCGAACGCGCGCGAGACTTCCCGAAGGCCCCGGTTTACGTTTTGGGCAGCGCGGCGGAAAGTTCGCACCGGCAGATTTCGCAGATGAAGGATTTCACCGTGACTGCAGCCCGCGACTCAGGCGCGCGCGCCTTTGCGGCGGCCGGAGTGACCGCTGCGGACATCCAGGCGGTCGAGCTTTATGATGCCTTCACCATCAATACCATCCTGTTTCTTGAAGATCTGGGGTTCTGCGCCAAGGGCGAAGGCGGGGCCTTCGTCGAAGGCGGGCGCATCGCGCCTGGCGGTGTCTTGCCGGTGAACACGAATGGTGGGGGTCTGTCCTGCGTGCATCCCGGCATGTACGGCATATTCACCGTGATCGAGGCAGCGCGCCAGATCCGTGGCGATGCCCCCGGCATTCAGTTGAACGGTGTCGATCTGGCGCTGGCGCATGGCAACGGCGGTGTGCTGTCCAGTCAGGTCACGGCAATCTTGGGGTCGCAAAACACCCTCTAAGAACGAACAAGGGAGGAAAGATCATGCCATTGGATTTCGACGCGCTGTCGAACTGGGACTTCGAAGAGATCGAACAGACGCTGACCGAGCGGGATACCATCCTGTATGCGCTCGGCCTTGGGTTCGGCGAGAATCCCACCGACAAAAAGGAACTGGCCTATGTCTATGAGGACGGGCTCAAGACGGTTCCATCGATGGCGGTCACTATGGGGTACCCCGGCTTCTGGCTGCGCGATCCCAAGACCGGTGTGAACTGGCAGCAAGTGCTACATGGTGAACAGTGGCTGGATATCTACAAGCCGCTGCCAACCCATGGCCGGATTGTCGGCCGGAGCAAGATCGACTTCATCTCCGACAAGGGCGAGGGCAAGGGTGCCGTCATCTACCAAAGCCGCGATATTATCGACGCGGACAGCGGTGAAAAGCTGGCGCGCGTGGCGATGTCGGCCTTCTGTCGCGGCGATGGCGGCTTTGGCGGTGAAAACAAGGCGGGCCCGGCACCGGCAACGCTGCCTGACCGCGCGCCCGATCACGTCTGTGAAATCGAAACCCTGCCACGTCAGGCGCTCATTTATCGCCTCAGCGGCGATTTCAATCCACTTCACGCTGACCCGGATGTCGCCCGTTCGGTTGGGTTCGATCGCCCGATCCTGCATGGTCTGGCAACCTACGGGCTGGCGGCTCGGGCGATCCTCAAGTCGCTGCTCGATTATGACGCAGCCCGGCTTGTCGGGCTGGACGTGCGGTTTTCCGCCCCGGTCTATCCCGGTGAAACCGTGCGGTTCGAAATCTGGGAAGAGGACGGCGAGGCCCGGTTTCGCGCGTCGGTCCCGGCACGCGACGTCGTTGTTCTGAACAATGGCGCCGCGCGCTTCGCGTGAGAAACAGAAGATGACTCAACCGCTCAAGGATATTCTCGTGCTGGATTTCAGCACCCTGCTTCCCGGCCCGATGGCAACGCTCATGCTTTCCGAGGCCGGTGCCGAAGTTGTCAAGTTCGAACGGCCCGGGGTCGGTGAGGACGCGCGCCACACGGAACCCATGATCGAAGGAGAGAGCATCGGCTTTGCTGTGTTGAACCACGGCAAGCGATCGGTGGCCATCGACCTCAAGTCAAAAGACGCAATGGATGTTCTGCGCCCTTTGCTCGAAAAGGCCGACGTTCTGGTAGAGCAGTTCCGCCCCGGTGTGATGGACCGGCTCGGCCTGGGATACGATACCGTGCGCGAGATCAATCCGGGTCTCATCTACTGTTCGATTACCGGCTATGGCCAGACCGGACCAAAGGCCAGCGCCGCTGGCCACGACCTTAACTACGTCGGTGATGCGGGTATCCTGTCGCTGAGCCGCGGACCGGATGACCAACCAACGGCACCGTTCGGGCTGGTCGCCGATATCGGAGGCGGAACCTATCCGGCGGTGATGAATATCCTGCTGGCCCTGATTGCGCGGCAGGCAAGCGGGCAGGGGACGCATCTGGATATCGCCATGTCCGAGGGGGCGTTCGCCTTTGCCTATTGGGCCCATGCCGAAGGTGTGATCGCCGGGCAAAACATCGAAAGCGGCGGCAGCCGCCTGACGGGCGGCCTGGCCCGGTATCGGCTTTATACGGCTGCGGACGGGCGTCAGATCGCCGTTGGCGCGTTGGAAGAAAAGTTCTGGCAGTCGTTCTGCGATGTCATCGGTTTGCCGTCGGCGCTTCGCGATGACTGGTCCGAGCCTGATTCCTGTGCTGCGGAAGTTGCGCGTCGTCTGGGGAAACAGCCCTCGACCCATTGGGAGCCTTTGCTGGCGGCGGCCGATTGTTGCTGTTCGGTCGTAAAAACGCCCGCCGAGGCGTCGCGTGACCCGCATTTCAAAGCGCGTGACGTTTTTGGGCGAACCCTGAGCATATCCGGCCAGAATGCGCCCGCATTGCCGCTACCGATTGCGCCGGAGTTCCGGTCTCCGGCCAACTCGGTCGGAGTTGCGGCCGCCTTGGGAGAAGACAATGCGCGTTACGGGCTGGACGCGCCGGATACAGATTAAATCCCGTTGACGTGCTGGTGGTGAATCACTATTCTAACATATGTTAGAAAAGAGGAGATGCACGATGGCCAAGGCCAATGACGACCTGCCGACAGAAGCCGAACGCTATGTCATGCCATCGCATTATGTCGAAAGCGACAGCCTGGAAGTGCAGGGGTTTGTGACAGCGGCCTTGCGCGATCTCTCGCCGGATGCGTCCAAGCGGGACAAGGCGATCCGCCTGTTCGAAGCGGTCCGCGATGACATCCGGTATGATCCCTACACATTCGCGCTGGATGAGGACTCTTACCGTGCAAGCAAGATCGCCGGGGAGGAAGCGGCGTTTTGCGTTCCCAAGGCAATTCTTCTGGCAGCCTGTTTGCGGGCCGTCGGTATTCCCGCCGCTCTGGGGTTTGCGGATGTGCGCAACCACCTGAACACACCCAAGCTGCAGGAGCTGATGGGCACCGATCTTTTCATCTATCACGGCTACGTTCAGTTGTGGCTGGATGGAGAGCCCTACAAGGTCACGCCTGCCTTCAACATGGATCTGTGCAAAAGGTTCGGGGTCAAGCCTCTGGTCTTTGACGGCTATCACGACGCCCTGTTTCATGAATTCGACGAACAGGACCAGCGCCACATGGAATATGTGAACGACCGCGGGCTCTATTTCGATGCGCCGATGGAGGAGTTCCTGACAAATTTCAAGGAAACCTATCCGAAGCTGGAAGAATTCAACCGCGTACGGATCTCCAAGGATGCAAGCGGATATGATTCCGGTTTCGCAAAGGAGGGTGCTTCTTGAAGTATCTGGAGGATTTCGCGCCGGGTCAAGTCTATCACTTTCGCAGTGCCCCGATGAGCGCAGACTCGATAAAGGCATTTGCCGAGGAATGGGATCCGCAGCGGCTCCACACCGACGAAGCCTATGCGGCCACCATTCACGGCAGCCTGATTGCCTCGGGCTTTCAGACGATGCTGGAGGCATTCAAGCCCGTCATGACCGAAATGATGGTCGATGTTGCCAATATCGGTGGCATGGGCTTTGACAATCTGCGCTGGCTGCGGCCGGTGCGCCCGGATGAACCCCTTGATATCGAACTGACGGTCAACGCGGTCACGCCTTCAAGAAGCAAGCCCGACAGAGGTGTTTTGCACTATACGCTCAGCGCCAAAAACCCCGAGGGCGAGGTCGTTTTTTCGACCGACACCCCCGTGATGATCCAGCGAAAAACAAAATGACACAGACTGATATCCTTTCCAGCGAACAAGAAGACCTTCGCCTGTTGCGGGAGAGCGCGCGTACGCTGTTTGAGCGGGCGGGCGGAAGTGGACGCGCCAGAAAACTCCGTGATGCCGGGGGCAGTTTCGACCCGAAGATGGTCCGGGAACTGGCCGAGGCCGGCGTTTTCAGCGTGGCGGTGCCCGAAGATCAAGGCGGGCTTGGCATGGGCCTGGCCGCCGGGGGCGTCATCGCCGAGGAGGTAGGCCGCGTGATTGCACCGGAACCGGTCGTGTTGACGATCGGTCTGAGTCTCGGCCTTCTGCGCCGCCTTTGCCCGGAACATCCGAAGATGGCGCAGCTCATCGGCGGCGAGGTTTCACTGGCGGTTGCCTGGCAGGAACGCGGCCCGGGCGGGGCGCCCGCCGATGCGCCCTGCCGATACGCGGACGGGCGGCTAACCGGAAACAAGGCTTGGGTGGTCGGTGCGACCGGATCGCAAGGGTTCCTCGTCGTGGCCGAACAAGATGGTGGACCGGTTCTAGTCTTGGCCGAGTGCACCGCGGACGGGGTTGTCATCGACAAGCGGGCGCAGGCCGACGGCAGTTCCCTGGGCGAGCTTTCGTTTTCAGGAACACCGGCCGCGGAACTGGCCAGCGGCGACGCGGTTCAGGCTGCGCTTGCCGAGGCTGTCGCCGACGCAACGGCGCTTGCCGCGGCCGAGCTTGTCGGTCTGAGCGAGTGCGCCTTCGAGATTACGCTCGAGTACATCAAGACGCGCGAGCAGTTTGACAAGCCGATCGGGTCATTCCAGGTCATCCAGCATCGGGCTGTCGACCTCAACGTGATGTGCGAGGTTGCACAGGCGGGCGTCCGCGAAGTTCTGGCGCTGATGGACCGTGAAACCGATCCGAAGGTTCGGGCACAGCTTGCCAGCCGTGCCAAGGCGCGTGCGGTTACGGCCGCCAAAAGAATTACCCGTGATGCGATCCAGTTGCACGGCGCGGTCGGGTACACCGATGAGTTCGATATCGGGCTCTACCTGAATCGGGCGCTGGTGCTGTCGGCCTGGTTGGGCGACGACGCCTATCACAGGCGGATTTGGTTCGATGCGCGCGAAGCAGAGGGGGCAGCACAATGACCGACTGGAACGCAATGAGCGATGCGGACTTCCGCAAAGAAGTGCGCCAGTTCTTCGAGGCGGAATATCCCGAGGAGCTGCGCCACCTGCCGCATCGTCCCAAATTCGCCGAGATCGAACATTGGCACCGCAAGCTGCACGCCAAGGGCTGGGTCGCGCCGGCCTGGCCCGCGGAATACGGCGGCATGGGGCTGGATGCGGCCAAGCTGCTGATCTTCTACGAAGAGCAGCAACGCTGGGGCGTGAACCGCGGGCGCGATATGGGCGTGCAGATGGTCGGCCCTCTGATCATCAAGTTCGGCACCCAGGAACAAAAAGACTATTGGCTGCCGCGAATCCTCAGTTGCGAAGACATCTGGTGCCAGGGGTATTCGGAACCCGGTGCCGGGTCCGATCTGGCAAACCTGCGCACGCGCGCAAAGATTGACGGCGACGACTTTGTCATAAACGGACAGAAGATCTGGACCACGATGGCGCATGACGCCACGCACATCTTCATGCTGGTCCGCACCGATCCGGATGCGCCCAAGAAACAACAGGGTATCAGCTTTGTCCTGGCGCCGATGGATCAACCCGGTGTCGAGGTGCGCACGATCACCACGCTTTCGGGGGAAACGGAATTTTGCGAGGTTTTCTTCGACAATGCCCGTACACCCCGCGAAAACCTCGTGGGCGAGTTGAACAAGGGCTGGACGATGGCCAAGGCGCTTCTGAGTTTCGAGCGCATCTTCATCGGCTCGCCAAGCCTGGCCCAGAACGCTCTGGGTCAGCTTGAAAGCTTTGCCCGGGGCCGTGGCGCTTTCGATGATCCGGTGTTCCGCGACCGCTTTGCCCAAGCCGCACTCGATGTTGAAGATCACGCCGCGCTATACGCCCGTTTTGCCGATCAGCTCAAGCGAGGTGAAACGCTCGGCGCGGATGTCTCGATGCTCAAAATCTGGGTGACTGAGTGCTTTCAGCGCATTACCGAGCTTATGATCGAAGCTGCCGGCCCTGACGGCGGCACCATCGGGCCGCTTCAGGTCGGCAACGTAAGTGTCGATGTCCTTGCGAGCTTTTATAAGGCCAGGCCGACCACGATCTACGGTGGGTCGAACGAAATCCAACGAAACATTCTGTCCAACGCCGTCCTCGGATTGCCTGGCCGAACCCATACTCATACCCACACCCTACGGAGGAAAAGAACTATGTCGGAGCGCTATGCAAAGTACGACAAACTGAAATTTGACTACCCGGCGGATCGCGTCCTGCGCATCACTTTTGACCGCCCTGAGTCCTTTAATTCCGTGGACGCGGAAACCCATACCCAGATGACGGACATGTGGATCGACATCGACCGCGACCCTGACATCAACGCGGTCATCGTGACCGGCGCGGGAAAAGCGTTTTCCGCCGGGGGGGATTTCAGCCTGATCGAGAGCATGATCGGCAATTCGAACGAGATCATGAAGACGTGGAAAGAGGCCAAGGACCTCGTCTACAATATCATCAACTGCAACAAGCCGATTATTTCCGCGATCAACGGTCCGGCAGCGGGCGCGGGGCTTGTCGTGGGCATTCTCGCCGACATCTCGATCGCCGGCAAACGGGCCAAGATCGTCGATGGCCACCCGCGTCTGGGCGTCGCTGCAGGCGACGTGGCCGCAATCATCTGGCCGTTGCTGACCTCGATGGCCAAGGCGAAATACTACCTGATGACTTGCAAGCCAGTGTCTGGCGAAGAGGCCGAGCGCATCGGACTGGTTTCCATGTGCGTCGAAGATGACGAATTGCAACAAATCGCTTTGGACACGGCCGTCGAGCTGGCCAACGGCTCGCAAAGCGCAATCCGCTGGACCAAGTATTCGCTGAACAACTGGTTGCGCCAGGCTGGCCCGATCTTCGATGCGTCGACCGCGCTGGAGATGCTCGGTTTCATGGGTGAAGACGTCAAGGAAGGCGTTCTGTCACACCGGGAGAAGCGCGCGCCGAACTTCCGCAAGGACTGCCCGCTTTAACGCCTGATTGGACGAGGAGGCATAAAAATGTCTGAAGATATCTACCAAGATATAGCGCAAGCCTATGCCGCTGCGGCCGAAATGGCTCCTGGCCTGAAATCGCGATTTACGGCTGCCGGATTTGATCCGGCAGCCGTCACATCGGTGGCGGACCTCTCGCGTCTTCCAGTGATGAAGAAGGAAGAGCTTCTGAAGATCCAGCGTGACAACCCGCCCTTCGGCGGGTTCCTCGCATCGGATCTGAAGGATATCGGGCGGATCTACGTATCCCCCGGCCCGATTTTCGAACCGGCACTTTCGGGCGGTGGCGGCCACGGCATTGACCTGCTGTTCAAGGCGGCCGAAGTGGGACCGGGGGATATCATTCTGAACACCTGGATGTACCACCTCGTGCCGGCAGGCTTGCTGTTCGACGAAGCGGCACAGTCCGCTGGGGCCACGGTGATACCCGGCGGCGTCGGCAATACCGAGCTTCAAGCACAGATCATCGTCGAAACCGGCGTGACTTCGATCTGCGCTTCGACCGCGTTTTTCCTGACGCTGGCGGACAAGGTGATCGAAACCTATGGCCGCGACGCCTGGAAGGTGAAAACCGCATTTCTGGGTGGCGAGATGGGCGACTGGATGGCCACGCGCCACCGGATCGAGGCCGATTATGGGGTGTCCACCTGGGCCGCCTATGCAACCGCCGATCTGGGCCTTGTCGCCTATGAGGATGGCGGTGAAGGCTATGTGGTTCATCCCGACCGCGTGGTGCAGATCTGCGATCCGGTCAGCGGCGAACAGCTGCCGCAGGGCGAGCCGGGCGAGGTCGTCGTGACCGCGCGCGACGCAGGTTGGCCGATGATCCGGTTCGGAACCGGCGACAGCGCCCTTGCGCTGGAAAGCAACGCGGATGGCAGCGTCAGCCGCCTGTCCGCCCTGCAGGGCCGGGTGGGCGCAGCGGTGAAGGTGCGCGAGATTTTCGTTTATCCTCGCGTGATCGAGGAAGTCGTGATCGCGACGCCCGGCGCCAGGGCTGCACAGGCGGTTGTGACGCGAGAGAACGACCGCGACATGATCCGGCTTTCGCTTGTGCTGGATGAGGGTGCCGACACGGCCGCCGCCGAAAAGGCCGCCTCCGAGGCCTTCAAACTGCATGCACGAATCCGCGCAGACGAGGTGAGCATTGTTGCGGAACTGCCCGAGAATGCAGAACTGATCATCAACCAAAAAGACGGCTGAGATCGGCTGAAACCGGAAAGCGCTCCCAAGTCATTTCAAGAGTCAGAACGCGTTCAACCCGGTCAGGTTCCGGCCCATGACCAGCTTCTGAATCTCGGTGGTCCCGTCCGGGATCGGCATGACCTTGGCATTGCGAAAGTGCCGTTCGACTGGAAACTCTTTGGTGATGATCTGACGTCCTGCCGCGCTCACACTTTCAAAGGAATGCAACAGGGGATGATCATAGCCCCATAGACCGGAATCATCCCAGTAAACGATCGCCAGGGCACCCGGGTATTTGCCCGCGATTTCGATGCATTTATCGACTTGCTCCTGATCCTGCGCGAGAAAAATCCGCGTTTGCGAGTCTTCGGCCAGATATAGAATCTCTTCGGCGTTCTGATCCGGATAGACGGACAGGACTTTGCCGCCCAATGACTGGACGGCGTATTCAGCCCAGAAATGTTCGGGTTCGTTTTCGCCGATCATCATGACGGAATCGCCCGCCGACAGGCCCAGATTCTCCAGCCCGAGAGCCAGGGCACGAACCCTGTCAAGCACATCGGCCCAGGTGAATTCACGCCAGATGCCCAGGCGCTTGTGCCGTTCGGCGAGTTTGGTCGGTGTGGATGTCGCTCGCGCGAGCAAAACCTGCGGCAGGGTTTCGCTATGTGTCACTGCCGGGTCCGAAAAGACCATTGCTGTCCGTTGTTTGACCATGCTGCTACCCCAGATATGCCTTTATGACAGCCGGGTCCTTCTGGATTTCTTCCGGGGTGCCTTCGGCGATGACCCGCCCGAAATCCAGCACCACGATCCGGTCGGCAAGGTCCATCACGACGCCCATGTCGTGCTCGACCAGAACTACCGGAATCTTGCGCGCCTCGCGCACATCGAGAATGAAGCGCGCCAGGTCTTCTTTCTCTTCCGAGTTCATGCCGGCCATCGGTTCATCCATCAGGAGGATCGACGGTTCCTGCGCCAACGCACGGCCCAGATCGACACGCTTTCGCAGCCCATATCCCAACGTGCCCACCGACCGGTTGCGGATTGCCTCTATCTCGAGAAAATCGATGATCTCCTCTGCGGCTTCACGATGTTCCGATTCCTCGCGCATCACGGGACCGAACTGGAAGAAGGCCTGGACCACATTCGATTTCATCAGCATGTGACGACCGATCATGATGTTTTCCACTACGGTCTGCCCAGCAAAAAGATGGGTGCCCTGAAACGTACGCGCCACACCGCGCCGGGCGATCTGATCGACGCGCAGGCCGGTCACGTTCTGCCCCGAGATTTCGACATGTCCCTTTTGCGGGCGGTAAAAGCCGGCGGTCACGTTCAGAAAAGATGTTTTCCCGGCACCGTTCGGGCCGATGATCGCAAGCAATTCATCGTCGTTTACAGAGATTCTCACATCGTTGAGCGCCGTCACACCGCCAAATTTCAAAGTTGCACCACGCACCGCAAGCGGCGATGAGACGATCCCGCCATTCGTAGTCATGATGCAGCCCGTGCCTTTTCCCGACACGTCATGGAGTCGCGCACAGCCTGACCGTACGGTTGTCCGTTGAGAACGAGCTTTCCTCGCATCGTTTCTCCTCCCACCTCTTTGTTCAGAGGTTTGCCTAGTCTATTTACCAAGTCTCCCCGCGCAACCTAACAGGTGTTAGAAAAGTTGGTCAACAACTGAATTCGCTACCGAAGAAAACCGATCAGACAGCCGCGTATTCTGCGGAGAAGCTTCGAAGACCGTTTTGATCCTGACACCAGACTGTCCCGGAGGTTTCGGTCCCTTCATTGTGCAATTGCAATTCGCAGGGCAAGGTCAGCGGTGCGAGTCCGCGGAAAGAAAACCGGTGGGGCGACGTATTCAACGCATCCGCCGCCAGGTTCAGAAGCAGCGTTGCCTGTAAAGGGCCATGCACAACGAGCCCGGGATAGGCTTCGGATTCGGTCGCGTAGATGTGGTCATAGTGGATGCGATGGGCATTGAACGTCAGCGCCGAATAGCGAAACAGCAGCACGGGATCCGGAGTCAGGCTCGATCTGAGCGTGGCGGGGTCGCCCGCGTCGGGTGCGCTCTTCACCGGGCGGGGCGCGGTGATCTTACGAAAGACAATCGACTGCTGTTCCCGGATACAAAGCCGGTTGCCGCTGAAATACTCGTGTTCGATGGTCACAAAGACCAACGCTCCGCTGCGGCCCTGCTTGGCCGTTATATCCCCGATCGACGAGCGTCGGGTGAAGGTTTCGCCGATCGTCACCGGCGCGATATGTGTAACATCGCCGCCGGCCCACATGCGGGCGGGCAGCGGTACCGGGGGCAGAAATCCACCCCTTGCGGCATGGCCATCTTCTGACAGGGCGGCAGCTGGCACGGTATCAAGGGCAATACACCAATGAATTCCCAGCGGGACATCCCCCGCTCCGCCCCAAAGGTGCGGGCCGAACGTGGCACGGAATTTGTCGATCAATCCCTGCGTCAGAACATCTTCACTGGTTTCGGTGCGTCCCAGCCAGGGCGCCAGCGCGTCTAGGTCGATCTCACTCATGGTCGCGGCCTCAGAAGGATCGCGGCATGCCGAGGATATGCTCGCCGACATAGGACAGGATCAGGTTGGTCGAGATCGGGGCCACCTGATACAGTCGGGCCTCGCGGAACTTGCGCTCGACATCGTATTCCCGCGCGAAACCGAAGCCGCCATGGGTCTGGATACAGGCATTGGCCGCCTCCCAGCTGGCCTCGGAGGCCAAGAGCTTGGCCATGTTCGCCTGCGCCCCGCAATCCAGCCCGGCATCGAAACGTCTGCAGGCCTCAAAGCGCATCAGATTGGCGGCCTCGACGTTCACATAGGCCCTTGCGATAGGGAACTGCACGCCCTGATTCTGGCCGATGGGACGGTCGAAGACCACGCGGTCGCCGGCATAGGCGCGGGCCTTGTCAACGAACCAGTATCCATCACCGATACATTCCGCCGCGATCAGGGTCCGTTCGGCGTTAAGCCCGTCAAGAATATGGTAAAACCCGCGCCCTTCGGTCCCGATCAGGTTTTCAGCGGGGATTTCGAGGTTGTCGAAAAACACTTCATTGGTTTCGTGGCCGGGCATATTGGCGATGGGGCGGACCTCCATCCCGTTGCCGATTGCCTCTTTCAGATTGACCATAAAGATCGACAGGCCCTGCGACTTTTTCTTGACCTCGTTCAGAGACGTGGTGCGTGCCAGCAGGATCATCAAGTCAGAATGCTGGATGCGGCTGATCCAGACCTTCTGGCCGTTGATCTCATACCGGTCACCCTTCTTGACCGCGGTGGTCTTCAGTTTGGTGGTGTCGGTCCCGGTTGTCGGTTCGGTCACGGCCATGGATTGTAGGCGCAACTCGCCGCTGGCAATACTGGGCAGGTATTTCTGCTTTTGCTCATCTGAACCGTGTCGCAGAAGCGTGCCCATGTTATACATCTGCCCATGGCAATGGCCCGCGTTTCCGCCGCAGCGGTTGACCTCTTCCATGATGATCGAAGCCTCGGTCAAGCCCAGGCCCGAGCCGCCGTATTCCTCGGGAATCATGGCCGCAAGCCAGCCCTCGCGGGTCAGCGCATCGACAAACTCCTCGGGGTAGGTTTCGTTTTCGCCGAACTTACGATGATATTCTGGCGGAAACTGCGCACAAAGTGCGCGCAAGGCGTCGCGCAAATCGGTGTAAGTGTCTGGGGCTGACGTTTGCATTGGTTACTTCGGTCCCGGTCCTGATGTTTCAAGAATTTCCTGCTCGGCGCGCTGCCACAGCTCATAGGAAATCGGGTTTTCGCTCTCTTCAAGGATATGACCGACCAGCCCGATCGCGCGCGCCATGACGCCAAAGCCGCGCACGATCTTCCAGGGGAAGCCGAATTCGCAGCAGATCGCGCCGATCGCACCAGTGGCGTTGATCGGCAGCATCTTGCCTGACTTATCTTCGGCCACGGCCTGAATTTTCTGGATCAGCGCAACATATTCGCCGGACATGCCGTTCTCGGCCGCAATCTGGAAAAGCCGCGGCGCGCGGGGATCGACCGGCTTGTGCACCGGATGGCCCAGCCCCGGCACGATCGCCTTGCGGGCGCGGAATTTTTCGACCGTTTCAGCGGCGATAGCATCCAGATCTGCGCCGGTGCCCAGCTTGTCCTGCGGCAGCGCCTCGTACAGCATCTTTGAGGCGCCTTCCATCGAGCCGACGAACACCGTGCCCAACCCACAGAGCCCCGCCGCGACTGCGGCCTGAAGCGATTCCGGCGCGCCCATATAGGTCATGCGCGCGGCCAGGGCGGACGGCGTGATACCATGTTCCACGAGCGTGATGACGATGGCGTTGAACACGCGGCTCTCCTCGGGCGTGGCTTTGCGGCCCGTCAACTGCAGAAACGCCAGATCGCCGAGGTTCATGTGCCCCAGTATCTCGTTCGGCAGGTCGAGGCCACGCACGCTGATCTTGTCAGAGGTGCTCCAGGCAATATCGGAGCTTATTTTTTCTTTGCGTTTTCCCATTAGACCGGATCCCACGAAAAGACATCCGCCGAAACTTCGAGCGGTGTGAATTGCGATTTGAGCGCAGGAATGGCGCGCTCGGCGATTTCGTCGGCGGTCCAGCCATCACCGGAATGAACCGACCGCACCGGGCGGGGCTGGTTGAACAGGAAGATTTCGTTCTTGCGAACCGCAAAGATCTGTCCGGACACGTCGGCCGCGCGGTCGCTCATCAGGAAACAGGCCATTGGAGCGACTTTGGCCGGTGTCATTTCCTTGATCTTTTCGACCCGTGCCACCTGTTCCGGGGTGTCTGTCTTGATAGACGAGATCATCCGGCTCCAGGCGAAGGGCGCGATGCAGTTTGACCGCACATTCCAGCGTTTCAGGTCGAGCGCGACCGATTTCGAGAAGGCCGCGATGCCCAGCTTTGCCGCCGAATAATTCGCCTGCGCCAGATTGCCAATCAGCCCCGAGGTCGAGGTCATGTGCACCAGAGCACCGCCCTCTTGTTCGCGGAAATAATCGGCCGCCGCGCGGCTGGTGTTGAACGCACCGTAGAGATGGACCTTCACAACCGCGTCGAAATCCTCGTAGGTCATTTTGTGGAAGAACCCGTCGCGCAGAATGCCGGCGTTGTTCACCACCGCGTCGATGCGACCGAATTCCTTGACCCCGGCTTCGATCATCGCGCGCGCGGCATCGGGATCGATGACAGAGCCGCCATCGGCAATGGCATCGCCCCCAGCGGCCCTGATCTCTTCGACGACTTTCTGCGCCGCAGTTTCTGTCTGACCGGTGCCTTTCAGGGACGCGCCCAGATCGTTGACCACAACGGCAGCGCCTTCTGCGGCTGCCATCAAGGCGATGTCGCGCCCGATCCCACCGCCGGCCCCGGTGACCAGAACGACCTTTCCGTCAAGTGCTTTTGTCATCTTCTTGCTCCCTCAGCTTGCCTTGCGGTATTTGTCCAACCCGCCGGTGTGCATGACCCGGCCCATGAGCGGCACACCGATGATCTCTTCTGCCTTGACCGCCGCTGCGATCAGCTTGTCCAGATCAATGCCGGTTTCGATGCCGAGCTCGTGACAAAGGAACACTGCATCCTCGGTGCAGACATTTCCTGCAGCGCGCGCGTGGCCGTGGCCCGCAAAAGGACAGCCGCCAAGACCGGCGACGGAGCTTTCGAACATGTCCACGCCCATCGACAGGGCCGCATAAACGTTGGCGATCCCCAGCCCACGCGTATCATGGATGTGCATACCGATGCGCGCCTCGGGCGCCATTTCGCGCAGCGCGCCGATCATCCGTTTGACCGCCTCGGGGTTTCCCCAACCCATGGTGTCGGCGATCACAAGGATCGGCACGGGGATGTCCTCTTCCTCGCACAGTTGGAGGATAAAGCGGAAATCGTCCAAGATGCGCTCTTGCGGGATGGGGCCTTCGAAGTTGCAGCCGAAGGCGGTCATCACATAGGCCGCGTCGACGGTATATCCCTCTTCCTTGTAAAGACGGACCCAGTCGCGTTGTTTCTCCCGCATCTCCGCCGAGGAACAATTGTTGTTCGACTTTGCGAATGCTTCGGAGGGATAGAACAGCAGACGCGGGTCGATATCGACCTCATGCGCGGTCAGGGCCTTGCGAAACCCTTTGTCGTTCAGCCACAGCGATGTGTAATTCACGCCCGGCTTGCGCTTGATACGCTGGAACAACTCGCCGGTGTCGGCCATTTGCGGTACGTATTTCGGGCTGACGAAACTTCCGACCTGAATGCGCTTCAGACCGGTTTCGCTAAGCATGTCGATCAGTTCGATCCGCTCTTCGACCGGATAAATCTTCTTTTCGATCTGAAAACCCTCGCGCGGGCCTTCTTCACGAAATTCTACGAATTTGGGAAAGTCGTTCATTTCATCACTCCTCGGATGGCAGAATCTCGGCGATGACCTGGCCGCGGTCGACCATGTCTCCATTCGAGACGGATATGTGGCTGGCGATCCCGGCCGCGGCCGCCCGGATCGAGATTTCGAGTTTCATGGACTCCATGACCGCAACCACGTCGCCTTCGGCCACGCTCTGACCATCGGAGACCTTGATTTCGACAATCATGCCGGTCAGCGGAGAGGTCACGGCGCGATCCGCCGCGGCATCGCCGCCGGCAAAGGCAAGGGGCGCGGCGGGGCGGAAGACCAGGCGGCCTTCGGGCGTGTCCAGTTCGATCACGCCGGCGTGCAGACGTGCCTCGATCAGGTGGACAGTGTCGCCCTCGTTCAGGCGCCAACGGCCCGGCGTGATTTCGCGTGCCGACAGTGTCAGCGCCTCGCCGTTTTCCGAATAGACGGTGTATCTGGCACCCGGTTTGACAGGACTGACGCGCAATTCCTCGGATACCTCGTCAGAATCGGTAAGCGTCACGCGCTGCCCCGCTTCCATCGCATCGCCGCCCAGTCCAAGCCGCCAGCCGGTAAAGGCATCACGGTTGGTCCAGGGATTGGCGTTTGTGTCGCTGCGCGACTGGGTCACGAAGAGAATGGCAGCGGTTGCTTTCCACAGATCGGGGCGGGTCAGGGCGGTTGCCTGTGTCAGCTCATCCAGCCTGCCGTCGATCCAGCGGGTATGCACCTGCATCCGTTCGAATTCATGGTTTCGCGCCAGCGCCGTCAAAAAGGCGCGATTGGTTTCGACACCTTCGACCGCGACATGATCAAGCGCCGTGGCCAGACGTGCCAATGCGGTTTCCCGGTCGGGCGCGTGCACGATCAGCTTGGCGATCATCGGGTCGTAGTAGGGCGTGACGGCATCGCCTTCCTCGACGCCGCTGTCGATACGCAGGCCCGATGGCAGGCTGAGCGTGGTGAGCGTACCCGTCGACGGGGCGAATTGCATCGCCGGATCTTCGGCGTAAAGCCGCGCCTCGACCGCGTGGCCGTTGATCGTCAGATCGTCCTGCACCAGGCCAAGGCCCGCGCCTTCGGCAATGCGCAGGTGAAGCGCCACAAGGTCCAACCCGGTGATCGCCTCGGTGACGGGATGTTCCACCTGAATGCGCGGGTTCACCTCAAGAAAGAAATATTCGTCCCCCGCGACCAGAAATTCGACCGTGCCCAGCCCGCGATAGTCCAGCGTTTCACCGAGGCGCACCGCGTCGCGCGCGATGTCGTCCAGAAGCGTGCGCGGCAATCCCCAGGCCGGGGCTTCCTCGATGACCTTCTGGTGACGGCGCTGAAGCGTGCAATCGCGTTCGAACAGGTGCACCACATGGCCCTTGCCGTCACCTGCGATCTGCACTTCGACATGGCGCGCCTCGGGCAGGAAACGCTCCAACAGCAGCCCTTCGGAACCGAAGGTGGATTTTGCTTCGCGCAGCGCGCCTTCGATGTCCTCGACCAGCGTGGTTTCGTCGGTGACGAGCCGTTGCCCTCGCCCACCACCGCCGCCGACAGCCTTGAGCAGCACCGGCAGGCCCATTTGGCGCACCTCCTCGGCAATCTGCTCGGGATCGGACCGCGCACCTTCGGCGCCCGAAATCACCGGGACGCTGGCCGCCACGGCGGCCTCTTTGGCGCTGGCCTTGTCGCCGAAACGTTCCAGCGTTTTCGGCATCGGCCCCATGAAGATCATGCCGGCGGCTTCGACCGCGCGGGCAAAATCGGGGTTTTCGGCCAGAAAGCCGTAACCGGGATGAATCGCATCCGCGCCCACCGATTGCGCGGCGGCAATCACCGCGTCGATTTTCAGATAGCTCTCGGACGCTGGTCCGGCACCGATGCAGACCGATTGCCCGATCTCGCGGACGTGCAGGGCATTGGCGTCGGCCTCGGAATGCACGCCAACAGGGGTAATGCCGCTGGCCCGCGCGGTACGCGCGATCCGGCAGGCAATTTCGCCGCGATTGGCGATGAGAAGCGTTTTGATTTTCATGATTCGCTCCTCACATCCTGAACACGCCGAAGTTGGTCTCGGCCTTGGGTCTGCGCGATGTCACATCCAGCATCAGCGCCATGACGTCACGGGTCTCACAGGGCTCGATCACGCTGTCGATCCAAAGGTTGGAAGCAAAATTATAGGCTCCTTGAAAATCTTCGTATTCCTTGCGGATCGGTGCCTTGAAGGCCTCCTCCTCCTCGGGGGTCCAGCTTCTGCCTTCGCGTTCGTTGATCTGCGCGCGGACCTGAGCCAGCACGCTGGCGGCCTGTTCCGGCCCCATGATCGCGGACCGTCCTGTTGGCCAGGCGAACATTGCGTCCGGCTGGAACGGGCGGCCCAGCATTGCCAGGTATCCCGCCCCGTAAGAGCCGCCGGTGATGATGGTGAACTTTGGCACCCGGGCCGAAGACATGGCCGTGATCATCTTGGCGCCCGCCTTGGCAATGCCCATTTGCTCGACCTCGCGGCCGACCATGAAGCCGTTCACATCCGCGAGGAACAGCAGCGGGATATCGCGCTGGACGCAGAGATTGATGAAATGCGTAGCCTTCAGCGCGGCTTCGACGAACAGTACGCCGGTATTGGCCAGGATGCCGACCTCGTGGCCATGGATTCGGCCCCAGCCGGTCATGATGGTGTCGCCGTAAAGCGGCTTGAACTCGTGAAAATCGCTGTCATCCATCAGCCGTGCGACGATCTCGCGGTTGTCGGTCGGGACCTTGGGGTCGCGGCTGACGATGCCGTAGATTTCCTCGACCGGATAGGCAGGCGCGCGCGGCGTCTTGGGCGTCTTGCGGGGCAGGGGCTTTTCGCCCAGATGGCTGACGATCTCGCGCGTGATGGCCAACGCGTGGGCGTCGTCCTCGGCCAAGTGGTCGGTCACGCCGGAGACGGACGAATGCATCTTGCCGCCGCCCAGCGTTTCGGCATCCACCTTCTCGCCGGTGGCAGCAAAGGTCAGTTCCGGCCCGCCCAGATACATGAAGCCCTGGCCACGCACGATCACCACCTCATCGCAGAGCGCGGGAATATAGGCACCACCCGCAGTGCAAGGCCCCATGACGACAGCGATCTGCGGCACCCCGTCACCGGACATGCCGATCTGCTGGTGAAAGATCGATCCGAACTGCCCCTCATCGGGGAAAATGTTTTCCTGATCCGGCAGGAAAGCACCGCCGGAATCGACCAGCGTGATCACTGGAAGACGGTTTTTCCAGGCGATTTTCTGGGCACGTACGTGCTTGCGGGATGTCATGCCAAAATAGGTGCCGCCCTTCACGGTTGCATCATTGGCGATGATCATGCACTGGCGGCCCTCGATCACGCCGATACCGGTGATGATACCTGCTCCCGGCGGCACGCCGTCGTATTTGTTCAGCCCGGCGAGTTCCCCGATTTCCAGAAAGGGCGAGCCCGGGTCGATCAGCCGCTCGATCCGTTCCCGCGGCAGGATCTTGCCCTTCTTCACGTGTCGGTCCCGTGCCTTTTCGGGACCGCCAATGCGTTGCAGAAGCCGAAGGGTATGCAGCTCATCGACCTTTTCGCGATACTGCGCGTCGTTTTCCCGGAAGTCGTCGGACCCGGTATCGAGTAGGGATTTAATTCTTGTCATGGCAGGTCGGTGAATTCTCTCAGAACAAAGGCAACCTTGGCGGCGCCGGGTTTTTCAAAAGTGTCAGCCGCCACCAGGTGAACGTCGGCCTTGAACACGAGAGAGTCGCGCAAGCGCTGTTCGATCTTTTGCTTGAGGGCGGCGTCATCGGCCGGATCGCGACCCGGACCGCGTTCGACGATCACCTTCAGCGCGCCCTGCGTGGTATGACCTTCGAAATCGGCCACGATACGCATGACGCCGTTGGTGTCCGGCACCATCTCGGCGACCACGCTGTTGATGGCTGAGGGGAACACATTGGCTCCGCGCACGATCAGCATGTCGTCGGTTCGGCCGGTACAACGGATTTTGGGACCGGTGCGCCCGCAGGAGCATTCGGTGTCGAGGATCTCGATATAGTCCCCTGACCGGAACCGCACCAGCGGACTCGCTTGTCGGCCGATCGCGGTATAGATCATCTCGCCCTGTGCACCCTTCTCCCACGGAATGATCTTGCCGCTTTCGGGGTCGAGCAATTCGGTGATGATGTAGTCCATGTTGACCATATGCATTCCCGACTGGGTGTCGCATTCGGCCCAATAGGTCACACCCAGATCGGTGCCGCCCAGCATTTCGGTGCATTTCGCACCCCAGGCCGCTTCGATCTTGGCGCGAATTGCCGGGATGCCACCGCCGGGTTCTCCGCCGACAACCACCTGTTCCACCCCCAGTTCACTGGCTTTGCAGCCCAGCACCTCTGGTGCTTTTTCAGCCAGGTGCAGAACGAAATTCGGTGCGCCGACGATGCAGCGCGGACGCGTGTCGGCGCAAGCGCGCAGCAGCCGTTCCGCACCGCCATCCGCGCCCACCGGCACATCGATTGTGCCCATGTACTGCAATCCCTGCATCACGGGGATGCCGCCGACAAAGCCCTTGGCCAGCGAAAACGCGTGCAACACCATGTCGCCGGGGCGCACGCCATTGGCGAAAAAGCAGCGCGCCGTCATCTCGTGCCACATCTCGGCGTCGGATTCGGTAAGGGCAACATAGGACGGGCTGCCGGTGGTGCCCGACGAAGCCTGCATCTGGATAATGTCCGCCATCGGCGCGGCGCGGTGCTTGCCGAAGGGCGGTTCGGCAGCCAGGCTTTCGCGGATCTCGGTCTTGTAGGTATAGGGCAGCTTTTGCAGGTCTTCGATGGTGCGAATATCGTCGAACTCCACACCGACCTCGGCGAACTTCTCCTGATAGAAGGTCGAGTTCGTCTTGAGATAGGCCATCTGCGCGCGCAACCGCTCTTCCTGGATGCGGCGCACGTCGTCGAGAGGCATGCCCTCGATCTCGTGCCAGAACCGGCTGTTCGCCTTGTCGGCGGCGTCTGCCCGCCGGAAACGCATTCCGTATTGCATGTCGTCCTCCCTGACTGTACGCCCAATCAATAGGACCGCGGCAGGCCCATGACCTTTTCGCCGATGAAGCTGAGGCACAGCTCGCGGTTCACGGGCGCCGTGCGCAAGAGCCGCACCAGCGGATACATCTCGTAGAGTCCCGTATCCTCGGTGAAGCCCGATCCGCCATGCGCCTGAAGCGCGGCGTCAACCGCCTCGATCCCGGCTTCGGCGGCTGCATATTTCGCCATGTTCGACGACGCGCCAGCTGGCAGCTTGTTGTCGAACTCCCATGCCGCACGGCGGGTCATCAGGCTGGCCATTTCGATCGCGGTATGGGCCTTGGCCATCGGGTGCTGCACGCCCTGATGCGCGCCGATGGGCTGACCGAAAACGTTGCGCTCAGACGCGTAGTCCACAGCTTTGTTCAGGGCGAACCGGCCAATGCCGCAACACAGGGCGGCCAGGATGATGCGCTCGGGGTTGAGGCTGTCGAACAGAATCGAAAACCCTTCATCCACCTCGCCGACCACATCCTCGGGCCCCAGATCCACATCGTCGAAAAACAGCGTCCACTGTTCTTCGGGCAGGGGGATCGAGATCTTGACCCGCTGCTTTTCGACGCCTTTTTTCTTCAGATCTACGGCGAACAGGGTAAAGCCGTCGGTCTTGCGGTCGACTTCGGTGTGCGGCTTGGTCCGCGCCACAACCAAGCAGTAATCCGACACCTCGGCCCCGGTGATAAAGGTCTTTTCTCCGGACAGGCTGAAGCGGTTGCCCCGGCGCTTGGCCAGCGTGGTGGCCTTCATCGTGTTGGATCCGGCCCCCGGTTCGGTGATCGCGAAACAGAACTGGATATCACCGCGGCAGGCAGCCGGAAGCAGCTCCTTCTTGTGGAACTCGGTGCCGTGGCTGGCGATATGGGCCAGCGACATGGTCGGCCCGACCACCATTATCAGAAGCGGTATGCCGTGATTGGCGGTGCCCTCCATGAACAGGGCCATTTCGGTCATGCCAAGGCCGGCGCCGCCGTATTCCTCGGGCACCATGATGCCCAGAAAGCCGTCATTGGCAATCTGCTTGAACATCTCCTGCGGGAACTCATGCCTGCGCGCGTGGTCCAGCCAATAAGCATTGTCGTATTTCTGCGCCAACTGACCACCGTATTCGTAAATCTGACGCTGTTCGTCGTTCAAAGTGAATTCCATGTTTCGTCCTCAAGCCTCGAATTCAGGGGGGCGCCGGTTCTCGAATGCGTCGAGCCCTTCGGCGACGTCATCACCGGGCAACGCGCGCACGGCGGCGTCACGTTCCAGCCGCATTTGCTGGTCGATGCCCAGGTCCGCGCCCTCCCGCGCCAGTCGCTTCATCTCGGCGATGCCGGGGCGGGAGCGTGTGGCGATGGTCTGGCAATACTCCAGCGCGGCCTTGTGCAGATCCGCGTCCGGCACGATGTAATTGACCAGCCCGGCCTCTTTCGCCGCATCCGACTTGAGCCAGCGGGCCGAGAACATCAGGTCCAGCGCCCGGCGCAGGCCCATGAGTCGCGTCAGCCGCTGCGAGCCGCCCCAGCCCGGGATCAGCCCGAACTGCGCATGCTGATCGCCAAATTGAGCGGTTTCGGCGGCGAAACACACATCGCAAGCCAACATCAGTTCGATCCCGCCGGCCAGACACAACCCCTGCACTGCCACCACGACAGGGAGGGAGGAGGTTTCGAGCGCGCGCAGGTTATCCATGCCGAAGGCAATGAAATGGTCCAGCGCGGCGGGATCGTTCAGTTTGCCCTTCACCTCAGTCAGGTCGGCTCCGGTGCAAAAATGTTTGCCCTGCGCCCGGATCAGGATCGACCGGACGTTCCGGTCGGCCTCGAACCTGGCGCGTGCTTCCGAGATGCATTCATGCACCTCAAGCGACAGACAATTGAATTTCTCGGGGCGCGCCAGCTCGATGATGCCGACGCTGCCTTCGATGCTTGTGATGACGGGCGCGCTCATTTCGCGGCCCCCTTCGCCTTTGAGTCGTATTGAAGCGCCACGCGGCCAACCTTTTCACGGGCGATCACCAGCTTCTGGATCTGCGCCGTGCCGTCGCCGATCTGCAGGCCAAGAACGTCGTTGTAGCGCTGATGGTGGGGCAGGTCGGTGGTATACCCGTAATGGCCGTGCAGGATCAGGCACTGATGAATGATCTCGCAGGCGGTCTTGGGCAGGTACCATTTGCACATGGCCGCTTCGGAGGTATGCGGCAGGCCACGGTCGCGCAGGTCCAGCGTGTAATAGCAAAGCTGGCGCATCATGGTCAGTTGGGTTTCGGCCTCGGCCAGAGGGAAGCTGACGCCCTGGTATTGCACGATGGGCGCGCCAAAGGCTTCGCGTTCCTGAACGTAGGCCCAGGTTTCGTCCACCGACGCTTGCGCGGCACCCAGGCACTCCAGCCCGATCAGTGCACGCGAATAGTCGAACCCGGCCATGATGGTGCCGAAGGCCCGGTCCTGTTCGGCCATCATATTTTCGGCCGGCACGAAGACATCGTCGAAGAACACCGATCCGCGCCCGATGGGCTTGGTGCCGATGTCGTCGAAATGGGTGCGCTTGATGCCTTCCTGGTTTAGATCAACAAAAAAGGCGCTGACCCCGCGCGAGCCGCCGCTAGGGTCGCCCGTGCGGGCAAAAACCACCGCCGCATCGGCTTGGCTGGCGAAACTCATGGAGGTCTTTTCCCCGTTCAGCCGCCAGCCGTTGCCGGATTTCTCGGCCTTGAGGATCAGGTTCGCCGCGTCCGATCCGCCGCGCGGCTCTGTCAGACCCAGACCAATAACGGCCTCACCCGAAACAACCTTGGGCACCCATTCCGACGCAATGTCCTTTGAGGCATGTTTGGCCACCATGCCCCCCATGAGCGACCCGAGAAGCTGCACGTAACTTGCGTTGAAATCAGCATAGGCGATCTCTTCGACGATCAGCCCCGACGTGACCGAGCTTTCGCCCAGTCCGCCGAATTCTTCGGGCAGATCGGCCCCGATCAGACCGAGCGCGCCCATCTCCTTGATCAGCGCACGGTCGAAGGTATGGCCACTTGCGCGCTCCTGATATGTGGGCGCAAGTTTTTCAGTTGCGAAGCGCTTCGCGGTTTCGCGAAACGCCTTCTGATCTTCTGTTGGCTGGAATTGCATCGGTGCTCCTCCCCGTGACCGAAAATTATCTTTCCAAAAATCTAACAAATGTTAGATTACAGATCAAGCACAGTTTTGAGGAGGATGCCCACAATGGAAACTAAGCCAACGGAGAGCTTCGGGACCATGCTCTCGCCCATCCGCGCAGGCCAGCATACATTGCGAAACCGTGTCATCATGGGGTCGATGCACACGCGGTTGGAAACCGAGCCTGACGGCATAGCCAAACAGATCGCCTTTTATTCTGAGCGGGCACGAGGGGAGGCGGCGATTCTGGTCACCGGCGGGTTTTCCCCCAATGCCGAGGGCATATTCGATCCCGAAGGTCCGCGAATCGACGACCCGGAAGAGGCGCGCAGCCTGCGCCCGATCTGCGAGGCGGTGCATGCCGAAGGCAGCCTGATCTGCGCGCAACTCCTCCACGCCGGGCGGTATGCAAAGATCGAAGGATGTGTTGCCCCGTCGCCGATCCGGGCCCCGATCAACCGTTTCATCCCGCGTGAAATGACCGAAGCCGACATTCTCCGTACCATTGAGGATTTTGCCAACGCCGCCGCCAATGCGCAGGCCGCAGGATTCGACGGCGTCGAGATCATGGGGTCCGAGGGATACTTGATTAACGAATTCACCGTTACCCACACCAACAAGCGCGAAGACGACTGGGGCGGAAGCGCCGAGAAGCGCCATCGATTCCCGGTCGAGATCGTGCGCGCAGTACGTGAACGCTGTGGGCCCGACTTTCTGGTCATCTACCGGATTTCGGCGGCCGATCTGGTCGAGGGCGGCGCGCCCGCCGATGAAATCGCGGCACTGGCCCGCAAAATCGAGGCAGCAGGCGCGGATATTCTGAACACCGGCATCGGCTGGCACGAGGCGCGCGTCCCGACGATTGCCTATCCGGTGCCGCGCGGTGCTTGGCGCAAGGCGGCAGCCAACGTGAAGGCTGCAGTTTCAATTCCGGTGATCGCCTCGAACCGAATCAACACACCCGAGCTTGCCGAAGACATCCTTGCCTCTGGCGATGCAGACATGATCTCGATGGCGCGCCCGTTTCTGGCCGATCCGCATTTCGTGAAAAAGGCGCGCGAGGGCCGCGCGGACGAGATCAATACCTGCATTGCCTGCAACCAGGCCTGTCTGGATTTCATCTTTTCGGATCGGCCGGTCGGGTGTCTGGTCAATCCGCGCGCCGGCCGCGAGACCGAGTTCCGCGACACACCAACTGACACGCCTAAGAAAGTGGCTGTCGTCGGCGGCGGTGCCGCGGGCATGGCCACGGCGGCCGAGGCGGCGCGGCTGGGTCACGACGTCACCCTGTTCGAAGCCCAGGACAAGCTGGGCGGTCAACTGAACCTGGCGCGCGCCGCACCGGGCAAGGACGAATTCGACGAAACCCTGCGGTATTATACCGCTCAGATGCACAAGCACGGGGTCAATCAGCGCCTGGGCCAGCGTGCCGGTGCGAGCGATCTTGACGGCTTCGACCATGTGGTTATCGCCACGGGTGTCACGCCACGCATTCCCGACCTGCCGGGTATCGACCATCCCAGTGTCGCGACCTATGCCGAAATTCTGTCCGGTGACCGCGAGGCGGGCGACCGTGTCGTGGTGATGGGGGCCGGTGGCATTGGCCATGATGTGGCCGAGTTCCTGGTGACCGAACCCGCCGAGGCCGCCAACACAGACGCCTTTTGCGAAACATGGGGCGTGGATCCCACGTTTGCCACCTCAGGCGCCTTGGCTGGCGATCCATTGGCACCAAAACCGTCGCGCCGCAAAGTCGTCATGCTGCAACGCAAGACAGCAAAACCGGGCGCAGGGCTCGGCGTCTCGACAGGGTGGATCCTGCGCAACGCGCTGCGCAAACATGCAGTCGAGGCTATGAGCGGCGTGATCTATGAACGCATCGACGATGCGGGACTGCATATCCTCACGGATGGAAAGCCAAAGGTCATCGCGGCCGATACGATTGTGTTGTGCACCGGCCAGGAGCCGGAACGGGCTCTGGCCGAAGAGGTGGCCGCGCACGGTGTCACCGTTACGATGATCGGAGGGGCAAAGGAGGCCGCCGAACTTGATGCTCTGCGCGCCATTGATGAAGGGGTGCGTCTGGCGCAAAGTCTCTGAACCGAAACCCTGGCAAGGGAGGATGCCATGCTGCCCGAAGTCATCCGTGCGGGGCGCGCTGATCTATATTCGATCTTTCGAACCCGCGCACAGGACTGCGCGGAGGCTCTGGCCATCGAGGACGGCAGCAAGAAACTGACCTACGGCGAATTGCTGGGGCGCGTCGATCGTCTGGCTGCCGTCTTTCTGGCAAGAGGCGTGGCACCCGGCGACAGAATCGCGATCCTGTCGCACAACCGGTCTGAATACCTGGAGGTCGAACTGGCTGCGGCGGGAATCGGCGCGATCGTCGCTTGCCTGAACTGGCGGCTTGCCCGCGATGAACTGCAACATTGCATCAATCTGGTCGAACCGGTTCTGGCGACCGTCGAGCCTGACCTTTCAGAAGCGTATCGGGCCGCCGCCACGACACCCTGTCTGGCCATCGGGCCAGACCTGGAAATGGCCATTGCAGGGGCCGAACCGGACCCGCGCACCGGAACCATGGTAGACGATCCAGAGGCCGGTCTGACGATCCTTTACACCTCGGGGACCACGGGCTTGCCCAAGGGGGCGCTCATCAGCCACCGCGCACATATCGCCCGATCCATGGCTTTTGCGGCACAACTGGCGCTGGATCCCAGCGATGGGTTCATCGCCTGGGCACCGATGTTCCACATGGCGTCCACCGATCATGCGCTGGCGACGATCCTGCGGGGCGGGACCGTGGTAATGGTGGATGGTTTGCAGCCTGCGGTCATCAACGAGGCGCTGTCGCGCCACAGGATCGGCTGGTTCGTGATGATGCCGGGGTCGCTGGACGCCTTTGTCGCAGAACGACGCGCCAACCCTTTGCCGGTAAAGGGGATCAAGGTTTGCGGCGCCATGGCCGATCTGGTGCCGCCGCATCAGATCGCGGAACTGACAGCCTTTCTGGACACGCCCTATCTGAATTCTTTCGGCGCAACTGAAACCGGCCTGCCGCCGGGGACCGCCGATCTGATTGCGCCGGGTGTTACCCCGGACCGGCTTTCCAAGCGCATCAGCGCATTTTGCGAGGTTCGGCTGGTCGATCCCGACGACCACGAAGTGCCGGATGGGACGCCGGGGGAAATGGGGCGAAAGTCCGGTGGCCTTTGTCGCCTGCAGCAAGGACGGGCCGGATGCCGAAGCGCTGATGAATTTGTGCCGGGAGAAGCTGGCAGGCTACAAACGGCCGCGCGAGTTTCATTTTATCGCGTTCGAGGATTTTCCCAGATCGACCAGCGGAAAGGTCCAGCGGCATGTCCTAGAAGCCCGGCTCGCGGATTGATTTGCGCCCCAGCCCGGTCGTCAGCCCATCACGCCCGTTCGTCCCACAAGCGCCACAAGCGTTCCGGTCATTGTTGCGACCAGCTTCTCATCCTCGCCCTTCACGGCATAGGCACGCGCTTCGCAGATGGTCAGGGTCCTTCCCGGCTTCACCACGTCAGCGACGAAGCGAAACCGTTCGCCGTCGGCCGGGTTGAGCAGATTGATCTTGAATTCGGCTGTCAAAACGGCCGCTTCCGCGGGCATCAGCGAAAAGGCCGCGTATCCGCAGGCGCTGTCGAGCGCGGTCGAAACGATTCCGGCATGTAAAAAACCATGCTGCTGGGTCAGCGTATCCTGATGTGCCATTTCCAGAACAATGCGGCCGGGCGACAACTCGGCAATGCTGATCCCCAAAGTATGCATCACGTGCTGGCGGTTGAAACTGTCATGCACGCGCGCATCGAAATCAGGGTTCTTCGGTTCGAAATTCGGCAAGGTCTGGTCCCGTTTCTTTCGCCATCCCAATCTGGGCGGTTGGTCGCAATTCATGGCGTCCCGCGCCGGAGGAGCCGGCAAAGGCCTCCGGTCACTGGACGAAGGCATCCCGATGCTCGGTGACGAATTCGCGAAAGCGGCGGGCGGGGCATCCGAGCACGTCGCTGACCGTGGCCTCTATGCCCGCGAGATGGCCCTTTGGGGCAATCGAGGCCAGTTCCACCATCGCCGCGGCGACTTCGCCTTGCATCCCCCCGGCGATCATCGTTGCCTTGGAGTCTTCGGCCGAGAGCGGAGCGCAGATGACGGATCGTCCGGTCACATCCGAAAGGATTTCCGCGATATCCACGCCGGTCAAGGCCTCGGGGCCGGTCAGGCCATAGGTCTTGCCCTCGTGGCCCGCCCCGGTCAGCGCCTCGGCGGCGACAGCGGCGATGTCACGGGCGTCGATCCAGGCCACGGGCCCGCCCAGATCGTCATGATAGACGCCGGTCTTCGCGACGCTTCCCGCCTGCCAAAGCAGGTTCTGCATAAAATAGGTCGGCTGCACGAAGGTCCAGTTCAAGCCGCTTTCCTTCAGCAGTTCCTGCGTCTCGGAATGCCACTTTCCAAAGGTCACCCTGGCCTTGGGCGACGCACCCAGCCCGGTGGCCAGAACGACATGGCGCACGCCTACGGCCTTGGCCGCCTCGATCGTATTGGCTTTCCAGCGGCGCATGTCCCGGTGTGCGGGTGTTACCAAGTATATCTTTTCGGCCCCGGCACAGGCCCGTTCTAGCGCAGGCGGGTCGGTCAAATTCGCGGTGACGGCATCGCATCCCCTGGCCCTGAGGGCCGCAACCTTGGCCGGATCGCTGGTGACGGCGCGCACCTCGGCGCCTTTCGCCAGAAGCGTGTCGACAAGAGGGGCGCCGGTGTTGCCGGTCGCTCCGAAAACGGTGATCATGTCTTATCCTTTCGCAGGTCTGCAATGGGCTGGATCGTTTCCGGGTTGCTGATCGACAACAGATCGCCCGGATTCTCGCCAAGGAAGGCCGCGCGCACGATCCGGCGCATCGTCTTCATGGTGCGGGTCTTGGGCAATGCCTCGACGAAATGGATCTCGCGCGGGCGGAAGGGTTTCGACACGATCTCACCCACCCGGTCCTTGAGTCGTTCGACCAGCAGGGCATCGGGTGACACACCCGGCGCCGCGACGCAGATGCAGACCACGGCTACCCCCTTGATATCGTCGGGTGCGGCGATGGCGGCGGCGTCCACCACCTCGCCGGTCACGGTCAGCGCCGCCTCGATCTCGGGCGGGCCGATGCGTTTACCGGCGATGTTCAGCGTGTCGTCCGAGCGGCCGAGGATATACCAGGTGCCGTCAGGATCGCGGCGCACCCAGTCGCCGTGCCGCCAGATGCCGGGATAGGTGGACCAGTAGGTTTTGAGATACCGCTCGCGGTCGCCCCAGATCGCCGAGGTCAGACCCATGGGCGGTTGAGTCACGACCAGTTCGCCCACCTCGCCCGGCGCGGCCTCATGGCCATCCACGCGCAGTACGCGCGCGCCCACACCCAGGGCCTGGGCCGAAAAGCCGCCGGGCTTGATTTCGTGCAGCACAGTTGAGGTCAGAATCGCGCCGAACAGTTCGGTTCCGCCGGAAATGTTCAGCGGCACAGCGCGGCGTCGGCAGATATGGTCGAGTTGCCAGAGCCAGGCGTCTTCCGTCCAGGGCTCACCGGTCGAGGCGACGATGCGCAGGGGTGCCAAGTCACAGGCCGAAAGTGGCTCGGGGCTTTGCGTCATGAATTGCCGCACCAGCGTAGGGGCAACGCCGATGTGGCTCACCTGCATCTCGGACGCAATGCGCAAAAGCCTGAAGGGATCGCCGGGCATAGAGGGCGCGCCCTCGGCCAGCACCAGCGTGGCGCCGGACAGCAGCACCGACAGCAGGGTGAGCGGCCCCATCACCCAGCCCATGTCGGTCATCCACAGGTGGCGGTCATCGCGTTTCATGTCGAGGCACAGCAAGATATCCGCCGTTGCCTTGGCCTGCACCCCGAGATGGGTATGCACAACGCCCTTGGGCCGGCCTGTCGTGCCCGAGGTATAGGCGATGAGAAAGGGGTCTTCGGTCTTGACGGCAACCGCTGCGAAATCCGGTTCGGCGGCACCCACGGTTTCGGTCCAGTCGAGATCGCGGGCCGGATCGGCCACCGCGCCGCCGAACCGCCGCAGGCTGAACACGGTATGCACGGAAGGCACCTCGGTCAGGGCTTCGGCCAGCATCGCCTCCATCCAGACCGGCTTGCCCCGTCTGGGTGTGGCATCCGCCGTCAGCACCGCCACCGCACCCGCATCCTTCAGGCGCGAGATGATGGCATGCGGCGCAAAGCCGGAAAACAGTGGCACCGCGACCGCGCCCAGCCGGGCAATACCCAGCAGAGCGGCCTCGATTTCGGGGATCATCGGCATGTAGATACCCACCGCCTGACCCGGTCGCACCCCGCGGGCGTCAAGGGCCGAGGCGACGCGGGCGGCTTCGGCGGCAAGTTCGGAATAGGTCCAGCGGCGGCGGCGTCCGTCTTCGCCAACCCAGTCGATGGCAATTTTCTCGCCAAGACCCTGGGCAATTCGGGCGTCGAGACAGGTTTCCGTAAGATTCAGAGTGGCTCCGACGGCCCATCTGATCGATTCAGGCCCGTCAGAAATATCACGCAGCACCGTGTGCGGCTTGCTGAACCGTATACCGGCATAGTTGATGATCCGGCCCCAGAACCAGTCCGGCTCCTCATTGGCGCGGCGGACGAGATCTTCGTAACTGTCAATGCCGCAGTCTTTCAGAAAAGCGGCCAGCGTGCTTGACCGCTGAATGTCAGAGTCTGGCTGAAACATTTGTCACCTTTCTTCAACGAAAAAGGGCCGCACATCAGGCGCGGCCAGTCGGGGAGGTAACCTTGGACACGGTGTGGCGGCAATGCCTTGTGACAGGCGCTGCCGCCCGCGTTCAACCGTGCATCGACAAGCCGCCCGAAACCGAAATCACCTGGCCGGTGATGAAGCCGGCGTCGTCGGACGACAGGAAGCAGATGATGCCAGGATAATCCGTCGGCTGCGCCAGCCGCTTCATCGGAATCGCCCGCTTGAGACCCTCGGCGATCTTCGCACCGGCCTCGCCCTCGGCAACCTGAGCAAGCAGTGGCGTATCGGTCGGGCCAGGGGCAACAGCGTTCAACTGAATGCCCTTGCGTGCCAGTTCCCGCGCCACGGTCTTGGTGAATGAGATGATGCCGCCCTTGCAAGCCGAATAAACGGCTTCGCCCGAAGATCCGACACGGCCGGCGTCGGACGCGATGTTGACCACGCGGCCCGCGCCGTTATTGACCATGCCGGGCAACACCGCGTGGTGCATGTTCAGCGGACCATAAAGGTTGATGTCGATGACCTTTTTCCACAGGTCCGCATCGCTGTCGAGGAACGGCTTGATCACATCCCAGCCGGCGTTGTTCACCAGCACGTTGATCGGGCCACCGGCCTCGAACGCGGCCACTGCCTTGTCCACCTGGGCGCGATCAGTGATGTCCACCTTAAAAGCCTGGGCTTTTCCGCCGGCGCTCTGGATCAGACGGGCCGTTTCCTGCGCGCCGCCTTCATTCATGTCGAAGATCGCAACCTCGGCGCCTTCTTCGCCGAACCGTTCGCACACCGCGCGCCCGATTCCGCTGCCGCCACCAGTCACGATGACACGTTTTCCATTCAACCCGCGCATATGGATGTACTCCTCTTCCGCTAAGACCTTGGCAAAGAACTTGATTCGAGGCGTTCTTTCTTGCATTCTAACGATTGTTAGATTTATTGCAATGGACATCCTTGTGGGCGGCAAGTATCGAAACCGTATGATACAACGGCTTGATTTACTCAATAAAACAGAAGATGAGCTGAGCAAGTCCGAAAGGACGCGCGGGGACGTCCTCGCTGCGGCTGCCCGACTTTTTCAGCACGATGGCTATTACGCGACGACGATGCGCGACATCGCCCGTGAAACCGGCATAGAAGCCGGAAGCATCTACTATCATTTCCAGTCCAAGGACCAGATTTTAAGCGAGGTTCTCGAACTTGGTGTGCGGCAGCTTTACGAGAAGGTCTGCGAAATCGTCCGCGCGGCAAAGAAACGTCCGGAGGATTTTCGCAAAACCTTTGCTTTGCTCATCGAAACGCACCTGACCTACCTGTTGACTGACAGCGACTTCACATCGGCCAATATCCGGAACTATCCGATGCTGTCGGATGAAGCGCGCGCCCCGCACCGAGAGTTGCGCGCCTCTTATGCAGCGGTCTGGAGCAGTTTTCTGCAAGACGCCAGGGCCTCTGGTCACCTGAGAAGCGACATTTCCGTTACGGCTATCCGTCAGTTCGTATTGAGCGCTATGAACTGGACAGTTGAATGGTATAATGTCGATCGGTATCCGGTGCATATCCTCGCGGAACGTATGAGCAAACTGATACTTGACGGGATGTCTCCGAGTTGCAGAGCTGACATCCACGGGCTGAAGACGGGTGACGCCGTTTCCGTCGAAGCCCCGGACACTATCGGCAAGGCCGCGAAAACCCGCGCAGAAATCCTGCGGGCCGCGGCGCGCGTTCTCAGGGACAATGGCTACAAGGCGACCACGTTAAGGCTGATCGCGGATGAAGCGGATATGAAGGCGGGCAGCGTCTATTACCATTTCAAATCCAAGGAAGCGATTGTGGACGAGGTTCTGAACGCCGGGTTGAGCGATTTGCTAACCGGGGTCGGCACCGCCATCGCGGTTTTTAATGAGCCCTACGACCATCATTCCAGGATAGCGACGGCGATTTGGACGCATCTGGATTTCCTCTTCAAGGCAAGCGAATTCACCTCGGCGAACATCAGAAGCTATGGGATGCTGCCCAACCACTTCCGGGAGAGGCACCGGGGCATTCGCCACGAATACGGGCGACTCTGGGACAGGATCCTCCGCGAAGCGCAGGAAGACGGTGCGATAAGGTCGGATATCAAGATTGTCCCACTGCGCCAGGTGATGTTGGGCGCCTTGAACTGGACGGTGGAATGGTTTGATCCCAACAAGGGGGGAAACCCGGGGTATCTTTCATTGTCTGAGTTCTCTGGCATGCTCATCAAACTGCTTCTTGAAGGAATCTGCGACAGGGAGAACGTCGCGCGCGCGGATCAAGCGCGAGCCTGATGAGCACGGCCATTGCGATCAAACCAGAAGGAAGTGGTACAGCCCTTCCGCAACCGCCTTTTCCCGGTCCATCTGCCATGTGATCACGCTGACGCTCGCCATCCGCTTGCCCTTGCGGGTCATTTTAGCGCGGGCATAAAGGGGGCCCTTCACACCAGGGCGGAGGTAATCGACGGTCAGATTGATCGGCTTGGCCGGGATGTCCGCGAAACCGGGATGAACTGCGATGGCGGCGGTCGCTTCCATGAAGCTCGCGATGATCCCGCCATGGTAGTACTCCATGACCGGGTTACCGATAAGGCGGTCATCAAAGGTCATTTCCGCCTCGGCATGGAGCCTGTCCAAGCTTCGGATCTCAAAATTGAGAAATCGGAAGAACGGCACCCGGGATACGTTGGCATTGGCTGATAGCACATCCATCACGAGGTTTTTCCTTTTGTCATCGCGTCAAGCAGGCTGGTGTTACCGCGCGTCAATGCAAACGAGGCGGTTCCACGGGCTATTTCAGCATCCTCGTGGCCCTCGAACCAGACGCCGCCGGAATTGAAGGCGATATGGCGGGTCTGGCGAAAACAATGCGCGCGAACGATGACATCCGCGCGCGAACGGGCAGGGCGCAGGTAATCGACCCTGAGGTCAAGCGTAGCCATGGTGCTGACACCCTCGATGGCTACAAAGTTCGCCAGCCCGAAGACACTGTCCAGAAGGGCCGTCAGGATACCACCATGAAGCAGGGTTTGATCCGCATCGACGCAAAAGTCCGGATTGAACGGCATCCGCACCAGAACGTCTTCGGTCGAGACCTCTTCAATCTCGAGCGCCATATGCGTTATCAGACCCTTGCCCCGCGCATTCCACATCTGCGCGATCTGCTCCATCTTCTTCTTGGTGATATCGGACATGTGATCTTCCTTTAGCGACCCGTGAAATTCGGTTTTCGTTTTTCGATAAAGGCAGCGACCGCCTCGTGGTGGTCTTTGGTCTGATGCATGAGTGCCTGATAGGCCGCCGCGGAATTCAGGAAATCTGGTAGATCCATTCGTTCGGCATTGCGCATCAGACGTTTTGCGATCCGCATCGCGCGCGGCGGCTTCGATGCGATAACGGCGGCGCGTTCGCGGGTGCGGTCCATCAACCGGTCATGCGGGACGACCTCCAGAACCATTCCCATTTCCAGTGCCTCGGCGGCATCGATCATGCGGCCCGAGAAGGTCAGATCGGCAGCTTTCTGGTGGCCCAGACGGCGCAGCATGAACCAGCTGCCCGCATCGCCCGGAATGATGCCGAGGTTCAGAAACACCTCGCCGAACTTCGCCTTGTCCGACGCGATGCGCATGTCACACATCATGGTCAGGTCGCACCCCGCGCCGACCGCGGGACCGTTGACCGCGGCGATGGTCGGAACATCCAGGTTGTATAGCGCCTGTGGCAAACGCTGCACCCCATCGACATAGCTCTGCGCCGCCGCAAGCGGCTCCTTGCGAAAGATGCTGTCGGGGTCGTTCATCTCCTTGATGTCGCCGCCGGAACAAAAGGCCGGGTCGGCGCCGGTCAGGATCATGACGCTGACTTGCGGATCTGCCTGCACCTTGGCGAATGTGTCCAGAAGGGCGGCGATCATTTCATTACCGGTGATCGGGTTGCGACGCTCGGGATCGTTCAGCGTGACCGTGGCAATCCGGTCGGAGATGTCCAGAAGGACGGGTTGCTTACTCATTCTTTCCATCTCCGCGTTCGCGTTTCTCGAACATTTCAGGATTGATCATGTCACGGGCATCGTGGCCCATATGCAGGGTTTCCCCACCGTCAACATAGATATCTTCGCCGGTGATGAAATTCCCCAGATCGGACGCAAGGAAGATGATCGTGCCAGCGATATCCTCGGCCATGCCCATTCGATTCAGGACCGAGCGGTTAAGCTCTTTCCATCGATCCGGTGAAATGGGGTAGCGGCCAAGCGCATCGGTCTTGATCGTGCCCGGCGCAACACAGTTCAGACGGATCCCGTATTCGCCCCATTCGGCGGCCAGCGTCTTCATCATGCCGGTCACGCCGGCGCGGGCGGCGACGGTGTGCGTAAAGCCGGTGAGCGCGGTGCGCGCTGAAATGGCGGTGACAAACACGACCGATCCGCCGTTGTCATACATGAAGTGATCGGCAGCGGCGCGGGTCATCTGCCATGACCCGATCAGGTTGTTGCGGATCACGGCCTCGAAGCCCTTGTTAGTGATATCGCGGGCGGCAGCGATGTACTGGCCGCCCGCATTGTTCACCAGAACATCGAGCTGACCGTAATGGTCCTTGATCCGTTCCATCGCGGTTTCGATGCTTTCCTCGTCACGGGTATCGCCGGGCACGACAAACGCCTCGCCCCCCGCTGCCCGGATCATCTCGGCGGTTTCCTCCAGCGGCTCTTCCCGGCGTGCAAACAGCGCAAGTCTGGCCCCGCAGGAGGCCATTTCAAGCGCTGTCGCCCGGCCCATACCTGATCCGGATCCCGTGACCAGGGCAACCTGTCCCGCCATGAGATCCGGCGCGTAGCGCCTTGATTTTTCTTCGCTCATGTTCCGCCCCCTTAGTTTTTCAGAAGTTCGCCAGAGATGATGAGCTTGCGCACCTCCTGGGTGCCCGCGCCGACCTCTAGCACGCGACCGGTACGGTAGAGCCGGTTCACTTCGGTATCGCGCATATAGCCCGAACCGCCGTGAATCTGGACGGCCTTGTCCAGCACGAAGGATGTCGCCTCGGCGGCCTTGTAGATTGCCGCAGCGGTGAGCTTGTGGATCTCGCCACGCCCGCCTTCGCCCTCTTCAAGGCCCTCACACATGGCCGCGGTACGCAAGGACAGGCTGCGCGCCGCCTCGATCTGGGTGTACATGTCGGCCAGCATCGCCTGCACCATCTGGAAACTGGCGATCGGCTTGCCGAATTGCTGCCGTGTCTTGGCGTAGTCGATGGAAATATCCAGCGCCCGCTGCGCAATGCCCATTGCGTTGAAGCAGACGATGGCACGTTCCAGATCCAGCCCGGACATCGTCACGGCAACGCCGCCATCCAGTTTGCCGACCATGTTCTTGGCCGGAACGCGGCAATCTTCGAACACCAGTTCCCCGGTGGGCGAGCCACGGAAGCCCATCTTGTTGAGCTTCTGGGCAACCTTGAAACCTGGCGTGTCGGTTTCAACGATGAAGGCGGAAATGCCCTTGGCCCCTTTTTCCGGCGATGTCTTGGCATAGACCAGGACCAGATCGGCAATCGGTCCGTTGGTGATGTAGATCTTGGAACCGTTCAGGATGTAGTCGTCTCCATCCTTTTTGGCCGTGGTCCGCATCGAACCGAGCGCGTCAGACCCCGCGCCGGGTTCGGTCAGACCCAGGGCGCCGATCAGCGTGCCGTCACAAAGGCCCGGCAGATACTTGCGGCGCAGGTCGTCACTGGCGTTGCGATAGATGTTGTTGACGCACAAGTTGTCGTGGGCCACATGGGTCAGCCCGATGGCGGCAGAGGACCGCGAAAGCTGTTCGGTGATGATACAGGCCGAGGTAAAATCCAGCCCCGCACCGCCGAATTCAGGCGGCACGTTCAGGCCCAGATAGCCCATCTCGCCAAGCTTGGGAAAGACCGAAGGCGGCAGGTCATCAGTGTCGTCCATTTCCGCATTCAGATGGTGAAACTCGGACATGAAGAACTTGCCGGCCTGATCGGCCAGAGCCTGCTGCTCCTCCGTCATGAAATGTGTTGGCAAAGCGGTGTCGTTGCGAAGTTGCTTGTTCATGGTTTCGTCCCCCCTCAGGCGCGCAGAAGTTCTTCGGCAATGATGATCTTGCGGACTTCGCTTGTGCCCGCGCCGATTTCCAACAACTTGTTGGCGCGGAACAACCGGTTGATCTCGGTGTCCTGCATGTAGCCAGAGCCGCCGTGGATGTGGCAGGCTTCGGTGACGGCCTTGTTGAAGGCCTCGCCTGCGTAAAGGCAGGCGGCCGCGGTCAGCTTGTGGATCTCGCCGCGCCCCCCGGCACCCTTCGGCAGGCCGACACAGGCCGCGAGCGCACGATAACTGAAGGCGCGAGCGGTTTCGACCTCGGTGTAGATCTCGGCCAGTTTCGACTGCATCATCTGGAAACTGGCGATCGGCTTGCCGAACTGTTCGCGAATTTTGGCGTATTCCAGACCCAGTTCCAGCGCGCGTTCGGCCATGCCAACGCAGACTGAGGCAACCATAGCACGCTCCAGATCCAGCCCGCTCATTACCACCGAAACGCCGGTGTTTTCCTCACCCACCATGGCGGATGCCGGAACGCGGCAGTCCTCGAACACCAGCTCGCCCGTAGGTGAGCCGCGAAAACCCATCTTGTCCAGTTTCTGCGCCACCTTGAATCCGGGATTGTCGGTTTCGATGATGAAGGCGGAAATGCCCTTGGCGCCTTTGGATTTGTCGGTCTTGGCATAGAGCAGGATCACATCGGCAATGGGGCCGTTGGTGATGTAGATCTTCGAGCCGTTGATGACATAGTCGTCGCCGTCGCGCCGGGCGGTGGTGGCCATGGAGCCAAGCGCATCGGATCCCGCGCCGGGCTCGGTCAGCCCCAGCCCGCCGACCAGATCGCCCGAACACAACCCCGGCACATATTTCTTCACCTGCGCTTCGGAGCCGTTGCGCAGCAGGTTGTTCAGGCACAGGTTGTCATGTGCGCCATGCGACAGGCCGACGGCGGGGTTCCATTTCGAAATCACCTCCGACACCAACGCCTGGGTGAATTCATCTTGTCCCGATCCGCCCAGCTCCTCGGGAGCGGTGATTCCCAGCAGGCCCAGCTCACCCATTTGCTTGAACAGGTCTTCGGGCCACCATTCTTCCTCGTCCATGCGTGCCTGTAGCGGGTGAAGCACCTCGCGCGACACCCGATCCACATGATCGACGATCTGGCGCTGCTCATCGGTCAGCGAATAATTCGCCCTGATGGCTTCCAGGTCAGCCGCGATAGCCTCACTTTGAGTCGTCATATCATCCTCCCGAAAATGTCGTTTGTGGTGTTGACCAAAATCAAACACATGTTAGAAAAATGATCAAGCCAAGCTTTTTGCTACCTGACGTTAGAAGGCACGGCGCACAGACTATTTTGGGGGAGCTTCGGAAATGGGTGAGAGCGTTGTTCAATCGCAGACGCGTGGCGATGAAGTCCGTATTACGATTCGACGTCCTGATAATCGAAATGCCCTCAATCGTGAGGTAGCCAACGGACTTATCACTGCAATCCTTTCAGCAGAGGCCGACCGCGAATGCCGGGTGATCGTCTTGACCGGCGAGGGCGAGCGCGCCTTCTGCGCCGGTGGCGACATTAAGGCGGGTGCGGACGGCGGCCCGTTCGTTCAGGATCCGGCCGATCCGGATCACTTTGCCGGAAGGTTGTTTGAAGCGATACAGGCGTGCCGAAAGCCAACCATCGCACGCATCAACGGTGTCGCGATGGGGGCAGGGGCGGGCATCATCTGTGCCTGCGATCTGGCCGTGATGGCGGACCACGCCCGAATCGGCACGCCGGAAGTGAAGGTGGGCCTGTTTCCCATGACGATCGTCCCTCCGATGATGCGCGTACTGCCCCGGCGGAAGTTGATGGAGATGTTCATCACCGGCGTGCCCCTGACGGCCGAGGAGGCCCTGAAATTCGACCTGGTCAACTATGTCACCGATGCCGCCGGGCTGGACGAAAAGGTTGCGGAACTTGTCGCCCAGATCGCAGCGCAGTCGCCGAGCGCGATCCGGCTTGGAAAATACGCCTGTCATGCGATGGAGGACATGACGTATCCGCAACAAATGCGGTTTGCGGAAACGCTTTTACCCCGCGTTGCGCAGACAGAAGACGCGCGCGAGGGCTTTGATGCCTTCATCACCAAGCGCAAACCTGAATGGACGGGCCGCTGAACAAGCGGGGAGGAGAGCAAAATGTCGGATCGAAAACTGCGCATAGGATGCGCTTCCGGCTTCTGGGGCGATACGCCCGAAGCGGTCGGCCAGCTGGTGTCCAAAGGCGAGATCGACTATCTGGTGTTCGATTATCTGGCCGAAGTGACGATGTCGCTGATGGCGCGCGCGCGTGCCAAGACACCCGAGGCGGGCTATGCGCCGGATTTCGTCAAGGCGCTGGTTCCGTGGCTGCCTGAAATCAAACGTCAGGGCATCAAGGTCGTCGCCAACGCCGGGGGCGTCAATCCGCGCGGCTGCCGCAAGGCGCTGGCCAAGGCCGCCGCCGAGGCCGGGATAGAACTGTCCATCGGTGTCGTGCTGGGCGATGACCTGTTGCCGCAGGCCGACGAAATTCGCGCTGCCGGCCAGACGGAGATGTTCTCGGGCGTCGCGTTTCCGGGCGACATCTGGAGCATGAACGCCTATCTGGGTGCCCGCCCCATCGCGGCCGCGCTGGATGCCGGGGCCGATATCGTGATTACCGGGCGCTGCGCCGACAGCGCGGTCGCGCTTGGCCCCCTGATGCATGAATACAACTGGGGCGATGACGACTGGGACAAGCTCAGCCAAGGTTCGCTGGCCGGCCACCTGATCGAATGCGGCCCCCAGGGTACGGGCGGTAACTTTACCGACTGGCAGGACGTGCCGGGTTGGGACAATATGGGGATGCCCATCGTCGAAGTGTCGGAAGACGGCAGTTTCGTCATGACCAAGACGCCTGACACCGGCGGGCTGGTCGTGCCGGGATCGGTCGGAGAGCAGATGCTCTATGAAATCGGTGATCCGCGCGCTTACCTGTTGCCTGACGTGATCTGCGACTGGTCCGGGGTCACCCTAGAACAGGTCGGACCCGATCGGGTGCTGGTCAAGGGCGGCAAGGGTCTCGGGCGCACCGACAGCTACAAGGTGTCGGCGACCCATGCCGATGGCTGGCGCGCGGTCTCTACCCTGACACTGGCCGCGATTGATGCCCCCGCCAAGGCCGAACGCGTGGCCGAGGCGATCCTGACCCGCTGTCGCCGGATTTTCCGCGACCGCAACATGGGCGATTTCCGGCAGGTCAGCGTCGAGGTGCTGGGCGCAGAGGCCGCCTATGGCGCCAACGCCCGCGCCCTGACGCGCGAAGTGGTGCTCAAGATCGGCGCGGTCCATGACGATCGCGCCGCGCTGAACATCTTTGCCGGAGAAATCGCACCCATGGCGATTTCGACCGCGCAGGGTCTGACCGGGTTCTTCGCCGGACGGCCAAAGGTACAGCCGGTGGTCCGGCTGTTCTCCTTCCTGCAGGACAAGGCCGACACCCCCGTCGCGGTTGAGGTTGATGGCAAGGATGTGCCCGTCACAGTGGCCACCAAACCTGTGCAACTTGATCCGCCCGCTACACTACATGCAGAAAGCCGAGAGGCAGGTGCCGCCGCCGTCAAGGTGCGGCTGGTCGACCTGGCGTGGGGCCGTTCGGGCGACAAGGGCGATATCGCCAACATCGGCATTCTGGCACGCAAGCCGGAGTATCTGCCTTTTATCCGGTCGGCTCTTAGCGAAGAGGTGGTAAAAGACTATTTCTCCCATGTCTGCGAAGGCAAGGTCGAGCGGTTCGACCTGCCGGGAAGCCATTCGCTGAATTTCCTGCTGCATGAATCGCTGGGCGGGGGCGGCATTGCCTCGGTCCGCATCGATCCGCAAGGCAAGGGGTTTGCCCAGATGCTGCTGGATATCGGAATTCCCGTGCCGGCCGACCTGGCCGCGCGCGACGGGTTGGCCCCGAACAAGGGTGCCTGAAAGGAGGAAAGATGAGCTTTTCAAAACTGCTGGTCGTCAATCGTGGTGAAATCGCGGCGCGCGTGTTGCGCACCGCCAAGGCCCGCGGCCTTGCGACGGCTGTGTTGCGCCACGTCGCCGAACAAGAGGGGCCGGCCCATCTGATCGCGGATGAGATTGTGATGATCGACGGCCTGACGCCTGTAGCGGCCTATCTCGATATTCCGCAGATCGTTGCGGCCGCAAAAAAGATCGGCGCTGATGCGGTGCATCCCGGCTACGGTTTTCTGTCAGAGAATGCCGGTTTCGTCGCTGCGCTGGAAGAGGCCGGTGTGACATTTGTCGGCCCGACCTCCGAGACCATCGACCTGATGGGCGACAAGGTCCGCGCGCGCGCCTTTGTCGAGGAACGCGGCTTTCCCGTCGCACCCTCAGCCATCGAGGATGACGATCCGGAAACATTCGTGGAACGCGCCCGCGCCGTGGGCTATCCGCTGCTGATCAAGCCCTCGGCCGGAGGCGGCGGCAAGGGGATGCGCGTTGTGCGTGAGGACAGCGGCTTGGAAGCCGAGATCGAAACCGCGCGCCGCGAGGGCGAGCGATATTTCGGCGACGGTCGTCTTTTCGTCGAACGCTATATCGAACGTCCGCGCCATATCGAGGTGCAGGTGATGGGTGACGGGCAGGGCAACGTGGTCCATTTCTGGGAACGCGAATGCTCGATCCAGCGCCGCTTTCAGAAGATCATCGAGGAAACGCCCTCTCCGGCGTTGTCGCTCGAGCAACGTCAGGACATCTGCGAAACCGCAGCCGGAATTGCGCGCGCCGTCAACTATCGGGGTGCCGGCACGGTCGAGTTCATCTATGCGCAGGACGGGGCCTTCTACTTTCTCGAAATGAACACCCGCCTTCAGGTCGAACATCCGGTGACCGAGATGGTCACGGGTTTTGATCTGGTGGCCGAACAGCTGCGCATCGCTGCGGGCGAAGGGCTGAGCGCGGTGCAGGCGGATATTCCGCAGACCGGCCATTCGATCGAACTGCGCATCTGTGCCGAGGACGCGACGGCCGATTTCCGCCCCGCGATCGGGGATATCCTGCTGCTGGACGAACCCCAAGGCGAGGGTGTCCGCGTGGACAGCGGCATTCTGGACGGTGGCAAGGTGACCACCGATTTCGACCCGATGTTGTCCAAGCTGATCGTGCATGGCCGGGATCGCGCGCAGGCCATCGCCCGTGCCCGGAATGCGGTGCAAAACTATGTGATTCTCGGGGTGACGACCAACACCGGATACCTGGATGCGATCCTTTCACATCCAGATTTTGCCTCGGGTGACGTTTCAACCGGCTTCCTGGCTGAACAATCCGAAATGCTGACCGCACCGGGCGAAGATGTCTCTGACCTGCTGATGGCGGCGGCGGCCCTGTCAGACGATCGGCTGGTGAGCGACGTAATGCAAATACCGAAAATGCACCGCAAGATGGGCGGGTGGAGAAACTGATGCAACGGATTTTTCAGATCGACGGCGAAGAGACTGAATGCTGGCTGGGCCATGATGGCAGCCAGTTCGTGCTGAATACCCCCGATGGTACTGTTGCCTGCCAATTGGACCCGACTGGCCTGCCGGGCGGTTACACGTTGCGGGCCAAGGGTGTTGTGCGCGAATTGCGACTGGCCGTGGGGCCGGAGGCGACTTTTGTGCACATGGACGGGCGAACCTACGGAGTCGGGCGGGTTGACCCCGCCGAACGTCTGGCGGGGCGTGACGGGGGCGCAAGCGACGATCGACTGGTGGCACCAATGCCTGGGGTCGTGGTTTCGGTCGCGGTCAAACCCGGCAACACAGTTGAAGAAGGCCAGCCGCTTTTGGTTATCGAAAGCATGAAGCTGGAAACCACACTGACGGCGCCACGCGACGGGGTCGTTGCCGAAATGCCATTCGCCGAAGGCGACAGTTTTGGGCTGAAAGATATCCTGGCCCAATTGGCCCCGGAGGAGGAGTGAGAATGCGCAGGATTGAAAGTCTGGTCGATACCAACGCCGCCGACTACAAGGCAAATTATGCCGCCATGTCCGTGCGGCTGAAGGAATTTCACGCCCGCCAGCACGCGGCGCGTTTCGAACGCCCGCAACGGGACATTGACCGCCTTGCGCGGCAAAACAAGCTGGGGGTGCGCGAGCGGCTGAAGCTATTGCTGGATCCCGGCACACCGTTTCTGGAGTTTTCAACCCTGGCCGCCTGCCGCGAATACGATGGTGCGGTGCCCGGCGCCGCCGTGGTAACGGGTATCGGCATCGTGCAGGGCCGCGAGGTCGCTATTCATGCCAATGACGCCAGCGTCAAGGGCGGTGCTTGGTATCCGCATACGGTTAAAAAGATCGTGCGACTTCTGGATGTGGCATTGGAAAACCGTTTGCCGGTCATCCATATCTGCGACAGCGCCGGCGGTTTCCTGCCGCTGCAACATGGCGTCTTTCCCGACCGCTATCTGGGCGGGCGGGTGTTTCGCAACCAGGTCAAGCTGAGTCAGGCCAATATCCCGCAGATTGCTGTGGTCGGCGGGCATTGCACCGCAGGCGGTGCCTATGTACCTACGCTGAGCGATTACAACATCATCATCGAAGGCACTGGGGCGATTTTCCTTGGCGGTCCCCCGCTGGTCAAGGCGGCCACCGGCGAAGAGGTCGGCGTGCAGGAGCTTGGCGGCGCGGTGATGCACACCTCTGTCTCGGGGACGGGAGATTATCGTGCCGCGACCGAACAGCACGCCTTTTCACTGGCGCGCGAGATTGTCAGCCAATGGAAACGCACACCGAAAACGATCATCGAAACTGCTTCCTATGAAGAGCCTTACTACGACCCGACCGAGCTTTACGGGATCATTCCCAAGGACCGGAAAACCCAATTCGACATGCGCGAGGTTCTGGCCCGGATCGTGGACGGTTCGCGCTTTCACGAATACCAGCCCGATTACGGCACCACGATGGTCTGTGGTTTTGCCCATATCTGGGGTTTCAAGGTGGGGATCCTCGCCAATAACGGGGTGCTGTTCAACGACAGCTCGCTGAAGGCCGCGCATTTCATGCAGCTATGCAACCAGAACCGTACGCCACTGGTCTTTTTTCAGAACATCACTGGCTATATGGTGGGCCGCGAATACGAAGAACGCGGCATCGCCAAGGACGGCGCCAAGATGCTGATGGCGCAGGGCGGCTCGGTCGTGCCGAAGTTTACCGTGATCGCCAATGCGTCCTATGGGGCAGGCAATTACGGCATGTGCGGACGGGCCTGGGATGCACGCACGCTGTTCATGTGGCCGCAGGCCGAAATCGGCGTGATGGGTGCGGATCAGGCTGCCAATACCATGGCCGACGTCAAGATCCGGCAGCTTCAGCGCGAAGGCAAAGAACTGAGCGAGGAAGAAATCGCCGCGATCCGTGATCCCGTGCTGGAGAAATTCCGCCGAGATGTCGAAGCCTATACCTCGACCTCGGAATTGTGGGACGATGGCATCCTTGACCCGGCGGACACACGCAATGCGCTTGGCATGTCGATTTCCGCCTCGCTGAACGCGCCGATCGATGATCCGCACTACGGGATCTTCCGGCTGTGACGGCTTGAGGGGTAGGGCGGCACGCCGGCTTTCCGCTGGGGCCGGCCCGTGCCAAGGCGATACCACTTGGCGCATTCGGCACCTGCAGAGACCCGCCCCTGTCCGGCTTCCGGGCAGGTCAGGACGGCTTCTGCCGCGCTTCCTGAATGGAGACGACGTCGGAGGCAGCCATCTCCGGTCGGTTGGCCTCGACCGCCTTCAGCGGCTCGACGGGCTTCAATCCGGCCAGACAGTCGCGCGCGAGTTGCTGATACTCGGCAGTTCCGCGTGTTTTCCAAGCGACTTCCTTCTCGGTGACGTCGCGGATCACCTTCGCAGGCGACCCGACAACCATCGAGCGTGGCGGAATCACCGTTTCACCACGCACGAAGGCTTGCGCGCCGACAATCGATTCCGCGCCAAGCTCGACGCCGTCCATGATGACCGCGTTCATGCCGATCAAAGCGTTTCGTCCAACGATGCAACCATGCAGAATCGCGCCGTGGCCGACATGCCCGTCCGGTTCCACCACCGCGTCGCGGCCGGGGAAGGAATGCATGATGCAATTATCCTGAACATTGGCACCGTCTCCAATCACGATCCTGCCGAAATCGCCCCGCAGGCTTGCTCCGGGTCCGATATAGCATCCATGACCCAGGATGACATTTCCGATCAGAACCGCCTGAGGATGGACATATGTATCCTCAGGCACAACGGGGACGAACCCTTTGAATTCATAACAATACGCCATTCTCTCTCCCTTTAGTGGGTTGGGTGCCACTGGTTACCGGAACCAGACGTCAAACGCTCATCAACCGTCATGCCGGGACCCAAAAGCCTGAAAGGTGCTGGCTTCCGGAACGCGCGGTCAAGAAAATCAGTCATGTGTTAGCAAATGACGCAAGCGCCCTACATCACGTTTTAACTATGTTGACAGTTATCAAGGCTAAGCGCTAAAATCAAACATTTGTTAGAAAATGATATGGCTTACCGTTCACAATAGCCAGACCAAGCATGGGAGAGAGAAAGAAATGACAGGCAAAGCCTATGTCACCGGCGTCGGGATGGTCCCGTTCCAGAAGCCGGGAAAATCCGAAAGCTATGATGTGATGGCGAGCGCAGCCACCCGTTCTGCCCTGGCCGACGCGGGTCTGGATTATGACAAGGTTCAGCAGGCCTATGTTGGCTATGTCTATGGCGATAGCACCTGTGGCCAGCGGGCTTTGTATCAGGTCGGCATGACCGGCATCCCGGTTCTGAATGTGAACAACAACTGCTCGACCGGGTCGTCTGCCCTGTTCCTGGCCCGCCAGGCAGTTGAAAGCGGCGCGGTGGAATGTGCTCTGGCACTAGGATTCGAGCAGATGCAGCCCGGCGCAATCGGCGCGATGTTCCACGATCGGGTCAGCCCGTTTGCGGCTTTCGACGAAGAAACCGACGATCTGGTTGGCAACCCCGATATTCCGCTGGCGCTGCGCTATTTCGGGGGCGCGGGCAAAGCGCATATGGACGAGTTCGGCACGCCTCTTGAGACCTTCGCCAAAATCCGAGCCAAGGCCAGCCGCCATGCGGCCAAGAACCCGGTGGCCCTATTCCGCCAGGAAGTGACGGCGGAAGACGTCATGGCTGCGCAGGTGGTCTGGCCCGGCGTCATGACCAAGCTTATGGCCTGTCCGCCAACCTGTGGCGCAGCCGCCGCGATCATCTGTTCCAAGGAATTCGCCGACAAGCACGGACTGGACAGTTCGGTTCGGATCGCGGCGCAGGCCATGACAACGGACGGCCCGGAAACCTTCGAAGCCCATGATATGCGCGAGGTGGTCGGCTTTTCGATGGCCAAGCGCGCCGCCGATCAGGTCTACGAGGCTGCGGGCATCGGGCCCGAAGACGTGGATGTGGTCGAACTGCACGACTGTTTCGCCCACAACGAACTCATCACCTACGAGGCGCTTGGCCTTTGCGGCCGAGGCGAGGCTGCGAAGTTTGTTGATGATGGCGACAACACCTATGGCGGAAAATACGTGACCAACCCGTCGGGCGGTTTGTTGTCCAAAGGTCATCCTCTTGGGGCGACCGGCCTTGCGCAATGTACCGAGCTTGTCCAGCAGTTGCGCGGGCAGGCTGATGCGCGCCAGGTCGATGGCGCGCGCTTGGCACTTCAGCACAATCTGGGCCTCGGTGGGGCCTGTGTCACCACACTCTATGAAAAAGCCTGATAGCGCCTTTCGGGAGGAATTAATATGACTGGAAAACTCGACGGGCGTGTTGCCCTGGTCTCGGGTTCGGGCCGAGGCATTGGCCGCGAAATCGCACTCAAACTGGCCTCGGAAGGGGCCCGGGTAGTGGTCAACGATCTGGACGCGGACCCGGCCAATGAAGCCGCTGAAGCTATCCGCGCCGCTGGCGGCGAAGCGGTGGTCTGCGCCGGCAGCGTGACCGAAGACGGTTTTGCCGAACGGTTCATCAAGACGGGCGTGGACAGCTTCGGCGGACTCGACATCATCGTGAACAACGCCGGCTACACCTGGGACAGCGTCGTTCAGAAGATGACCGACGAGCAGTGGCAGGCGATCATCGACGTTCACATGACAGCGCCCTTTAAGATCCTGCGCGCCGCCCAGCCGGTAATCAGCGCCAAGGCCAAGGAAGAGGCCGCGGCCGGGCAAGAGGTGTTCCGCAAGGTGGTGAATATCTCGTCCATCGCGGGGACCGGCGGCAATGCCGGCCAGATCAACTACTCTGCCGCCAAGGCCGGTATCCTGGGTGTCACCAGGACGATGGCCAAGGAATGGGGCCGCTACAAGGTCAACGTCAATGCCGTGGCCTTCGGCCCGATCCGCACCCGCCTGACGGAGGGCAGCGCAGACGGCGACAGCACGATCAAGATCGAGGAAAAAGAAATCAAGGTCGGCGTGAACCCTGATCTCTTGTCCCAGATGGAACGCATGATTCCGCTGGGCCGGGTAGGCACACCGGAAGAGGCCGCGGGCGCGGTCTATTTGTTCTGTGCGCCGGAATCGAACTTCATCTCGGGTCAGCACATCATCTGCGGCGGGGGCTTTTCGATCTGATCCCCGCCACCCGGGCCACCTGTTCGGGGTCCGGCGTACGACTGACATTTCCGGGCGGCTGTATCACGGTTGCCCGGACGGCATTTTCCACAAGTTCCAACCCGAGCCAGGTTTGGAATAATTGTCTGTTGACTCATTGGCGCTAGAAACCTAACAGATGTTAGTTATGTATCGTACCGAAGGGAATCGCATGGCGGATACGACAGCCGGAGAGGTCAGCGAGACATCGCGCAGCGCGGTCGGGCGTAAAGGCGTTCTGGATGTCGCTGCCAGGCTCTTTCGGGAACAGGGCTATGGGCCCGTGTCGCTCAGAAAAATCGCCGAGGCCGCAGGGATCAAGGCGGGCAGCATCTATTACCATTTCGGCTCCAAGGATGAGATCGTCGTGGCCATTCTGGATGCGGGCATCCAGGCCGTTCACGACGATATGCGCCAGGCTGTTGGTGCATTGCCTGCGGATACCGGCGCCGAGGCGGCCCTTCGGGCCGCAATCGGGGCGCATCTGCGCGCGCTTCTGGATGTCAGCGATTATTCCTCGGCCAATGTGCGCATTTTCGGGCAGGTTCCGCAGTCCGTCCGGGATGCCAATCTGCCCACGCGCCGCGCCTACGAGGCCGAATGGGACAGCCTGTTGTCCCGGCTTCAGCGGGATGGAGCGCTGAAACGAAACGTGGATATCCGCCGCCTGCGCCTGATGCTGATTGGCGCGCTGAACGCCACGCTGGAATGGTTCGACCCCGAACGCGGCGGTGCCGATGCCCTGTCACGCACCTATGCCGACGTGTTCCTGCACGGAATCTTGCAAGAAAAGGAAACCTGACAGATGGCACGACTTGACACGGCGGTGCTGACCGCATCGGAGGCCTATGCCCGCAATCACGCGGCGCAAAGCGAGCGTGTCGAAACCCTGCGCGCGCGTATTGCCGAGGCCACGTCGGGCGGGCGGCCCGATATGGTCGAACGTCACCGCAAGCGCGGCAAGCTTCTGGTCCGCGAAAGAATCGACCTGCTGGTCGATCCGGGCACTGCGTTCCTGGAGCTGTCGTCGTTGGCGGCCCACGGACAATACGGCGGAGCCGTACCCGGCGCCGGGATCGTCACGGGCATTGGTAACGTGCACGGCCTGCCCTGCATGATCATCGCCAATGATGCCACGGTGAAAGGCGGATCATTTTACCACGAAACCGTCAAGAAGCACATCCGCGCGCAGGAGATCGCGGCGGAAAACCGGCTGCCCTGCCTCTATCTGGTGGACTGCGGCGGGGCATATCTGCCCGAACAGGACAGGGTCTTTCCCGATGCCCGCCATTTCGGCAATTCCTTCTATCGCCAGACCAACATGTCGGCTAGTGGCTTGCCGCAGATCTCGGCGGTATTCGGCGGCTGCACGGCGGGCGGCGCCTATATTCCAGCACTGTCAGACGAGGTCATCATGGTGCGCGGCAATGCGCGCATCCATTTGGGCGGACCCTCGATCGTCAAGGTTGCGATCAACGAAGAGGTCGATGGCGAGACGCTGGGCGGGGCCGAGATGCATTCGCGCGTGTCGGGTGTTTCCGACCATCTGGCCGAGGACGAACATCACGCGCTCGCGCTGATGCGCGATATCGTGGCCGAGCTGGGCCAGTCGCGCCCGATGCAGCCCGACACGGCGCCTGCACCGCCGGCGCATGATCCGTCGGAATTGCTTGGCGTCATCAGCGCCGACCGCAAACAGCCCTATGACATGCGCGAGGTTCTGCTGCGCATGATCGACGCCGGCGAGTTCCGCGAATTCAAGCCCGGCTGGGGCGAAACACTGGTCTGCGGCACGGCGCGGATCCACGGCTACCGGGTCGGTATCCTGGCCAATAACGGCGCGCTTCTTTCCGACAGCTCGCTCAAGGGCGCGCAATTCATATCAATGTGCGATCAGCGGAACATCCCGCTATTGTTCCTGCACAACATTTCCGGTTTCATGGTCGGCACCGGAGCCGAGCGCGGCGGCATCGCCAAAGACAGCGCCAAGCTGGTCTATGCCATGTCCGTCGCCAAGGTTCCGCGCCTGTCGGTCCTGCTGGGCGGATCCTACGGGGCGGGCAACTATGGCATGTGCGGGCGTGGCTTCGCGCCGAATTTCCTCTTTGCCTGGCCCACGGCGGAACTGGCCACGATGTCGGCAGACATCGCCTCCAATGTGATGCTGGAGCTGCGCCGCCAGAAAGGCGGCGAGCCTGAAAAGATGGAGACCGATCTTGCACAGATCGAGGCGCAGGTGCGTGCCCAATATGGCGAACAGTCCGATCCCTATTACGCCACTTCGCGGCTCTGGGATGACGGGCTGATCGAGCCCGGGCAAACTCGCGACATTCTGGGTCTATGCCTGGCCATAGTCTCTTCGGTGCCCGACCTAGGGCGCCACACGCCCGTATTCAGAATGTGAGATCGGAAAAATGACGACAGTTCATGAAACCATCCAGCTTGAGACCGACGCGCGTGGCGTCGCCACCCTGACCCTGAACCGGCCGGACAAGCACAACGCCCTGAACGGTACGCTGATTGCGGAACTTTATGACGCGACCGGGCGGCTGGCTTCAGACGACGATGTGCGCATCGTTGTGCTGACGGGCACCGGCAAGAGCTTCTGCGCCGGGGGGGATTTCAACTGGTTCGCCTCGAACGTCGAGAAAACCCGCGCCGAGCGGGTCGAACAAAGCGCCACGCTGGCGTATCTGCTGCGCCGGCTGGACACGTTGCCCAAGCCACTGATCGGGCGGATCAACGGGCCGGCCTATGGCGGTGGGGTCGGCATGATTTCGGTCTGCGACTATACCATCGGCGTCGAAGGCGCGCGCTTTGGCCTGACCGAGGTGAAACTGGGTCTGCTGCCCGCGAATATCTCGCCCTACGTCGTGGCCCGCATCGGCAAGGTGCATTCGCGCGAAACCATGCTGTCGGGCGCCCTGTTCGACACGGCGCGCGCTGAACGGATCGGTCTGCTGACCGAAGTTGTCGCTCCGGACGACCTGGACGCCGCGGTGGACCGGGTGGTGCACGATCACCTTCAGGCTGCGCCGGGGGCCGTGGCCGATACCAAGGCGCTGGTCGCCTATGTCGCCTCCCACGACCTTGAAACCAACATGATCTACACCGCCGACCGACTGGCCGATGCCTGGGAAACCGAAGAAGGCATCGAGGGCATCAACAGCTTCATCAACAAAGACATTCCGTCATGGCGGGTCAAATGAGCTTTACCCGCGTCCTGATCGCCAACCGGGGCGAGATTGCCCGGCGCATCCAGCGCGGATGCCGCAAGCTGGGGCTGGAAAGCGTGGCGGTGTTCTCCGAGGCCGACCGCGATGCGCCCTTCGTGGCCGAGGCCGATCATGCGGTCTGCCTCGGTCCGTCCGCGCCGTCTGAAAGTTATTTGAACATTGAGGCCATCCTTGATGCCGCCCGCGCAACCGGCGCCGGGGCGGTGCATCCCGGCTATGGCTTCTTGTCGGAAAATGCCGATTTCGCGGCAGCGGTCGAGGCGGCGGGCCTTGTGTTCATCGGGCCTTCTGCCGCTGCAATCGCACGGATGGGAAGCAAGATCGAAGCCAAGGCCGCCGCCGAGGATGCGGGAGTTCCTGTGCTGCCCGGCTATCGCGGCGAAGATCAGTCCGACGCACGATTGCTGGAAGAGGCGCGCATGCTTGGCACCCCGTTTCTGGTTAAGGCCAGCGCCGGTGGGGGCGGGCGCGGCATGCGGCTTGTTTCTGATCTGAGCGGCGCGTCTGAAGCAATCGCATCTGCCCGGGCCGAAGCGCAAGGCGCCTTCGGCGATCCCGCAGTGTTCCTTGAGCGCTACGCGCCTCGTGCGCGGCATGTCGAAGTGCAAGTGTTCGGCGACAGCCATGGCAATGTCCTGCACCTCGGTGATCGCGACTGTTCGCTTCAACGCAATCATCAGAAGCTGATCGAAGAAGCCCCTGCTGCCGATCTTCCCGAGGCCCTTCGCGACGAAATGCGCGCAGCATCTGTGCGACTGGCGCAGGCGATAGGTTATCGGTCCGCCGGGACGGTGGAATACCTCTATGATCCCGAGCGCGGCGAGTACTACTTTCTCGAGATGAACACCCGGTTGCAGGTGGAACACCCTGTGACCGAGGCAATCACCGGCATCGACCTTGTTGAATGGCAGTTGCGCATCGCGCGGGGCGAGCCGTTGGCGCTGACGCAAAGCGATGTGCAGTTTGAAGGGCACGGCATTGAAATCCGCATCGCCGCCGAAAACCCGGGCGAGAATTTCCGCCCCGAAACGGGCGAGATCACCCTTTGGGCGCCGCCCGCGGATGTGCGGCTGGACACTGGGGTAGAGTGCGGTTCGGTCGTCGGCCACCACTATGATTCCATGATTGCTAAGCTGATCGTCCACGCGCCGGATCGGGCCGGGGCGATCCACCGGGCGATCGCCGCGATCGATGCTTTTGCCGTCGGCGGCGTCGGCCTGAACCTGGCCTATCAGCGCGCGTTACTGGCACACCCGGATTTTGAGGCGTTCCGGCACCATACCTCGGGCCTGCCCGAGATGTTCCCAGGCGGCTGGACTGAACCGTCCGCTGATCCCCGGGACATGGCCTTTGCCGCGATGGCGCTGCATCTGCGTCTCGTCCCGGCAGGCGCGTCGCCCTGGGAAAGCCTGGGGTCATGGCGACTCACAGCCCCTGCGGGACAGCCCGGTGCGGCCTTCTATTGGGACACAACCAACGAAGCGCCGATCCGCGTGACCGAGTCCGGGCCGGGGCCCGGGACGGTGCTTGCCGCCGTACAGCCGGACGGCCAGACAATAACGGCCGAAAATGTCGCCCTGAAAGGGAACCGTCTGAGCGGACGCATCGACGGCGTTCCGTTTTCGCGCATCGCCCATGTCGTGCGCGCGCCGGGTCACTGGCGGGTGCACCTGCAAACCCCTGCCGGAATGACCGCGACAGACCTGCGTACGCTGGAAGATCAGCATCTGCAACGTGCCACCGGCGGATCTGGCGGCGCTGACATGTTGTCGGCGCCCATGCCCGGCGCCGTTGCCGAGGTACGTGTCGCGCTCGGCGACCGCGTCGAAGCCGGTGACACGCTGGTGGTGCTGGAGGCCATGAAGCTCTTGCAAAGCCTGCCCGCGCCGGTCGCGGGCGTGGTGACGGAAATCTATTGTGCACCAGACGATACGGTCGCCGGGCACGCCCCACTTATCAAACTCGACCCGGAGGAAAACACATGACCAGACAAGACACCATCACCGCGGCCACCGGCCCGTTCAACGAAGACCTCAACATGATCCGCGACCAGCTGCGCCGGTTCATTGAAACCGAAGTGACAACCAAGGCCGAGTCCTGGGAAAATGACGGCATGGTGCCGCGCGACGTGCTGCGCCGGATGGGCGATCTGGGCGTGCTGGGCATGCGCTATGACGCGCAATATGGCGGCGCAGGGCTGAATGTGATGTCCAGCGTCGTGCTGGCCGAGGAAGTGGGGCGTTCCACCTTCGGCGGCTTTTCGGCCACGGTTCTTGTCCATACCGACATGGCCTCGCCGCATCTGGAAAACGCCGGTACGCCCGAACAAAAGGCGCGTTGGATGCCGTCGATCACGTCGGGCGAAAAGATCACCGCCGTGGCCGTGACCGAACCGGGCGCGGGCTCGGACGTGGCCGGCATGCGCACCCGCGCGGTGCAGGACGGGTCGGACTGGGTGCTGAACGGCACCAAGATGTTCATCACCAACGGTGTACATGGCGATCTGTATTTCGTCGGCGCCAAGACCGACCCCGATGCCAAGGGCTCGCGCGGGATCACCATGTTCGCGGTCGAAAAGGGCACGCCGGGCTTTTCGGTCGGTCGGGCGCTGAACAAGACCGGCTGGCTGTGCTCGGACACTGCCGAACTGATCTTCGAAGATGTCCGCATCCCGGCCGAAAACGTTTTGGGCGAGGTCAACCGCGGCTTCTATTCGGTGATGAAGAACTTCCAGAACGAACGCATCGTGCTGGGTGCGATGGCCTGTGCCGAAGCGCAATCCGCGCTGGACATGACAGTGGAATACGTCAAGCAGCGCAAGGCCTTTGGCGGTGTTCTATGGGAAAAGCAGGTGGTGCGCCAGCGGCTGGCAGACTGCCAGACGAGGATCGCGGCGGGACGGCAGCTGGTCTATCATGCCGCAGGTCTGGACGCGGCGGGCCACGATTGCGTGAAGGA
>Ga0209345_10000405_pt1 | contig 56015 bp, 53 predicted proteins | sample Cruoilmetagenom7_FD_187294 | JGI IMG/M metagenome (GOLD analysis project Ga0209345, IMG submission 187294) | Oil polluted marine microbial communities from Coal Oil Point, Santa Barbara, California, USA - Sample 7 (SPAdes) (version 2) | ecosystem: Environmental > Aquatic > Marine > Oil seeps ... | reverse complement strand
CAACAAAGTATATAAAAAATTGCTAGTTTTACCCTAAACCAATGTCAGTTGCTTTGTTTGCTAGCTTCTGATTTTCCTTCGGAAAATCCTCGCACACAAACACGCAACATTTCATATACGTAAACGTAAACGAAACTGAAAAATTAAAATAAAGAAATACTTATCTAATAAAGTAAAGACCCAATATTCTTTTAAAGTTTCCGCCTCACAGACCCAGTAAAATCCTCCAATTCGTCTTTTACTTTATTCAGTTCGTCCTGAACATCTTTGGTAACGCTGGTATCAATGCCATTTTTTTCGGCACTTTTGGTGATTTCAGATTTCAGGTCGTTGGACGCATCTTTAAGCATGCGCATACCTTTACCCATTCCGCGCGCTATTTCGGGAATTTTATCGGCACCAAAGACCATGACTACTATAAATAGTATAAACATGATTTCGGTTGTGCCTATAAATAAGAATATTGCTTGTTGTATCACGATGCAAATATAGTAAGTAGTTTGATACGAATAAAAAAAGCCGACTGTAAAAAGTCGGCTTTTAATAAATTATTATAATAATTAGTCTTTTTTCTTATCCTTGAACTGATCAAACTGACTTTGTTTAATCTCTCGTGGCCACGAATTGTTTGATGTATCTACATCAGCTGTCTCTAAATTAGGATCGACTGTAATTTTAACAATCTCCTTATCAGACGCTACGGCTTTGCTGACTTCTTTATCATTTAAACGCCAGATTTGTGCTGGATATTTTTCTGATTTAGTTGTACCATCAGCATAGGTATACTCTACAATGATAGGCATTACTAATCCACCTGGCTTTTCAAACGTTACGCTATAGAAATATTTTGGTTGTTTAATTTTAGCACGTTCTTCCGGCGTAAAATTATCCATTACATATTCCTTTAAAGTTGGTGAATTTTCTAAAAGTGTCCCGTTTTTCATACTGTCTTTATACTCGTCACTACCTTCTTCTACCATATAAACTAAAGCTGGCAAATCGCTCATTTTCATGCCACGTTGCTTCACAATATTTTTCACATATTCATTTGGCTCACTTGAAACATAGAACTTTTTAACTTCTTTAACACCAATATCTACATAATCTGTTGTATAAAACCAACCTCTCCAAAACCAATCTAAATCGAATGCAGACGCATCTTCCATTGTTCTAAAGAAATCTTCTGGTGTTGGGTGCTTAAACATCCAACGGTGCGCATATTCTTTAAATGCATAATCAAATAACTCACGACCCATAACGGTTTCTCTTAAAATATTAAGTGCTGTTCCTGGTTTTCCATACGCGTTATTTCCAAACTGATAGGTATTTAAACCTTTGGTCATAATTGGTGCAATATAATCTTGATCGCCACCCATATAAGGTACAATGTTAGCAGCAGGCCCACGACTTGAAGGGTATTTAGCATCACCTTCAGATAAAGCAGTTGGATACCACTCACCAAAATCTTGTTCTGCTACATATTGAGCAAAGGTATTTAAACCTTCATCCATCCATGTCCACTGACGCTCATCACTATTTACAATCATCGGGAAAAAGTTATGTCCTACTTCGTGAATAATAACGCTAATCATACCGTATTTTGTACGATCGCTGTATTTTCCATCTTTATCTGGACGACCAAAATTAAAGCAGATCATTGGGTATTCCATACCTTGTTGCTTGGCATGAACCGAAATAGCTTTGTGGTACGGGTAATCAAATGTCATACGTGAGTATGTTTTAAGTGTACTTGCAACAGCATACGTTGACCACTCTTCCCATAACGGGTTTCCTTCTTTCGGGTACATAGAAACAGCCATGACATCTCTGTCACCAATTTTAACTGCCATCATATCCCAAATGTATTTTCTAGAGGTTGCAAATGCAAAATCACGAACATTTTCAGCCGAATATTTCCATGTTTTACTTCCGGTTGCGCGCCCTTTTTCAGCCTTTTCAGCTTCTTCTTGCGTTACAATAAAAACAGGCTTATCATACGATTTTTGCGCTTGTTCATAACGCTTCATCATATCTTTTGAAAACACCTCTTTACGATTTGTTAAAACGCCTGTTGCATCCATAATATGATCTGAAGGAACGGTAATGTTCACTTCATAATTACCGAATGGTAATGCAAATTCATCACGTCCCCAAAATTGCGAGTTTTGCCAGCCTTCTACATCACTGTAAACAGCCATTCTTGGAAAGAATTGCGCAATTATATAGTTTCTATTACCATCTTCTGGGAAAAATTCATAACCTGAACGGCCACCCATATTTACATAATCATTAATGTTGTACCACCATTTGATAGAGAATACAAATTTATCACCTGTACCCATTGCTTTTGGCAATTCAACACGCATCATGGTACGATTTATCATGTGAGGTAATGCTTTCCCGCTAGCATCTGTAACGGATTCAATTTTAAAACCACCATCAAAACCATCTGTCATGTATGCTGAAGCAAAACTTCCTGCTTGTTGTGCAGGAGCCACACCACTACCTTCAATTAAAGGCGACTGCGAATCTTTAGCACGCATATTTTGATCTAATTGCACCCAGATATACTTTAATTGATCGGGTGAATTATTGGTATATGTAATAGTTTCAAAACCAGATATCGTGGCTTTGTCATCATCCAAAGTCAAATCCATTTTATAATCTGCTTGCTGCTGATAATAAGCTGGACCTGGTGCTCCTGATGCTGTACGAAACATGTTCGGTGTTGAAAATTCATCATACAATTGCTTAAATTTGTTGTTGTTTGTATGACCGGGTTTACGTTCTGGTTTCTGTTCCTCATCTTGAGCAAATGCTCCAAGAGAAACAAATAAAGCAGATAAGAAAAGATACTTTAGTTTTTTCATAGTTGGTTTGTATTACTATATAATTGATTGGAAAATTAACGCTTTTTTAAGGTAATGAATTAATTTATTTAAAGTTTAACATTCCTTTATCATTTTGCTTTATCAGTATAAAGCTATTATTCTCATCATTAATATTGGTGCGTACAATATTTTTCTGATCAGAAAATAAATCGAATAAAACGTGATTACTGATTTCAAAGGATTGGATTGAAGCCACATTTTTAATTTCTAAATAACAGTACACAATATCATTTTCATATTCTTTTCCTAAAAAAACCATGTTAGTGTGCTTGCCATTAATGGTAATTGCCATTTTTTCGCCTAGATATTTTTCAATATACTGATCCACATTTTTAGACTCACTCTTGGCTGCTAATGTTACGGTTTCGTCATAACGCGTGCGAATTAAACGTTCCAAATCATCAACAAATATTCGTGTTATAATTTGAACAGATTGCTTTTCCTTAACGTATTCAATTTGCGTAATACTTACATAATATTTGTGTGCTGAAGCAAAAGCTACAAGTGGAATAATGGCTAAAATGAATAGGTATTTAAATGATTTCATTTATTTGTTATTTTTAAAATGCTAATGTAGTTATTTGATAGGTTCAAAAATTATTCCATCTTAAAATTACGGATACTTTATATGTTTATTATCATAATATATAAGCAGCTTTTCTTTAAGATATTCATATTGATTAACCGCTGTTTTGTTTTTACAGCGTTCCAGAAAGTCCGGTTGTTCTGAAGCAAAATAGAGAAACTCCATAACATAAGCGTCATCCAATGGATAGTCGGCAAAAACAGTTTCCGAAATATGGGTTTTTAAATGATACATAAGCGCTTCCTTTTCCTCCAATTGCACATAAGTTTTCATTTCCTTTGTTCTACCAGTGATAGCATTAATAACCGGAACCAACCTAATTGAAGCACCCAAACCACCTAATGAGCCACCGAGCTTCGGGTCTAAATCGCCAGCATCTTTTAAATGCCGTTGGGCTTGTGTTAATGGTTTCCCTTGAAAACTAGGAATACCTGCTTTTTTAGATGTCATGGGTTCGCCTTCCACATTAGCAACATCAGAATTCATATTTCCAGTTAAGACTTTTCCAACGGTTACCTCATCTAGTTTATTTACGTGTTCCAATAAGGTAATAACTACCGTCCCGTTTTTATAGGTTTCTTGATCCACAATGAGCACGTGCAATTCATGCTGAAGAGACGAGAAAATCAGAGTATCTTTTAATTTAACATCAACTTTAAACAGTCCAGAACTATTAGTAATAGTATTCTTTTTTGATGATTTATTAATAACATGAACATTCTCAGCATCTTGAGACGTCAGCACTTTACCATGAAGTATTTTAGTTTGCGCAACCACATGACCCTGCGAAAAGCTACAAACTAAAAACAGGATGAATACGAATTTGCCCATGATACTTTTACTTTTTTATATCTTGCTTATAGAGCTCTAATTTTTCAACTAAAAACTGCAAAATAACAATCCCATTTTTGTTCTTACAACGTTCTAAAAATTGCGAATCTTCAGAACAAAAGTAAAAATAATCCATACGGGAAGCAGGTTCTAATGGGTAATTAGCAAATAAATCAGCTTCGTGCGCTACCCGGATTTTATGCAAAAGCTCATCTTTCTCTTCCAATACGGCTTGCATTTTATAACGTTTAATGTTGCCATTAATGGTGTTTACCAACATCCCAATCATGCCACTTTTAGCATAGCTTAAACGTCTTTCGGTTTGGGTGGGCATTTTTCCTTGATAACTAGGAATACCTGCTTTTTTAGCTGTCATGGGCTCGCCTTCTACAGCTTGAACATCTTGAAGCAAATAACCAGAAAGCACTTTTCCTACCACGACTTCATCCAGCATGTTCACTAACGGCTCCAAAAACACCTGAATTTGTTTCTCTTGAAGCATTTCAGCATCTACAACCAAAGAAACTAATTGATGTTGAATAGATGAAATAATTATGATATCATTTAACTTACCCGGAATCACAAAAGCACCAGAAGCATCCGTAATAGAGAATTTTTGAGATGTTTTATTAATGATGTGAATATTTTCAGCATCTAAATTGGTAATCACTTTGCCTTTCAAATCTATAGTTTGCGAAAACGTATGAGACGTAAAACTGATTAGAAAAATAAAAAAACCAAATCTAATCGCTTTCATGGGAATTAGCGATTTTTAGATTTTGTTTGAAAATTTGTAATTTTTCAATTAAATAATTTAGAATTTCAATAGATGATTTGTTTTTGCAGCGCGCTAAAAAATCGGGTTGTTCAGAAGCAAAGTAAAAATATTCCATAACATATTCTTCTTGGAGTGGGTTTTCGGTAAACAAATCATTAGAAAGCTCGTTCTTTATACTAAACATTAAATCGTCTTTCTCTTCTAGTTTCACCTGCTTTTTCAACTTTTTGGTTCTGCCTGAAATAGCATTTAAAATAGGATTTAGCGGAATAAACCCACCTCCTGTAGTCGCTTCGTTTAGTTTACGTTCACTTTGGGTTTTTAGTGGTCCTTGATAACTGGGAACGCCGGCTTTTTGAGATGTCATCGGTTCATCTTCCACACTAGAAACGTCTAACACCATATTTCCTGTTAATATTTTTCCAACGACTACTTGATCCAATTCATTTAATTGCTCCTCTAAAGTGACCACCAAGGTTTTATTCTGGATAATCTCAGCATCAATTAAAACAGATTTAATTTTATGTTGAATAGATGTAAAAATCAACGTATCATTTAAAGTTGCAGAAACCCGAAACGTACCATCTGCATTGGTAATCGTGAATTTCTGTGCAGTTTTATTAATAACGTGAATGTTCTCTACGTCTGTTGTACTTTGCACTTTCCCGGATAGCACTATAGTTTGTGAGTAACTTTGTTGAACTGTAACCAACAGCAATAAAAGAAATAATTTAATTCTGCCCATTGGTTTGTTTTAAAAACAATTCGCTTTGTTCTTGCAAGAATTCCATACGATTCATTTCATTTTTTTCTCCCAACATGCTTACTTCAAATCCGTTTTCGACACAGAATGCAAAAAAGGACTCAACCTGATTTAAAGGAATATTATAGGTTTCATTAATGTATTGTGGTGAATAAATATCGGCCAAATCCAAAGGTCTATTGTCACGAAGCATTTGAATTGTTTCCTTTTTTAATGGACCATTCAATATTTTATTGATTCCAAAAATATTGGCGAAATTCAACCCATTATAAAAAACACCAGGATCTGTAGCTATATTCTGTGGTTTTGAAAACTCGTCTTCACCAAATTCCAAATTACTCAAATTACCAAAACTCATAAGGATTGCTTTTTGAGTTTCTGCATTATTAACATCAACTAACAAATCGCCTGTTAATTTGGAAGGCAACAAAATTACTTCACTTAAGGTATTTATAGCTTCCACTAAAAATAATCGCAGTTTTTTAGAATCAATAACATCTTTTGTTATTACAACTGTTCGTGCTTCATATTGTAAAGCCGAAATTTCCAGTACATCTTTAATAGCCACTTCCATGGTGAAATTACCTTCAATATCTGCAATGGTTCCTTTATTAGATGATATATTAAAAATAGTTACACCTTCTACATCGCTATTCGCAATAATTTTTCCTTCCACTTCAACACGTGATGTATTTTGAGAAAAAATAGTTCCAATTGTAAATAAAAAAAGAAATCCGAGTAATTGATGCTTCATAGTGGTAGGTTTAGTTGTGATAAAGAAACTATTTCAAATCTTAATTAAAATGCAAATAGCTGATAAACTTTTGTTAAATCCAATGTTTACTTAAATTTACAAAAAATTGGCTTATGAAACAATTACTTATTGCAAGCACATCAACTATTCATGGTAGTGGATATTTAGACTATTTATTGGACGATTTAAACGTATTCTTCAAAAATTGCCAAACTATTTTATTCATCCCTTATGCACGACCAGGTGGTATTTCGCATGACGAATACACCCAAAAAGCGCAAGAGGCTTTTCAGAAAATCAATAAAAATGTTATCGGTATTCATGAATTTGAATCGGCTGCAGACGCTATAAATCAAGCTGAAGGTATTTTTACAGGTGGTGGCAATACCTTTGTTTTACTTTCGCAACTGTATAAAAACAATTGTATTGAAGCTTTAAAGAATGCAATCCATTCCGGCACACCCTATTTAGGAACTAGCGCAGGAAGTAATATTTGTGGATTAACTATTAATACCACCAATGACATGCCAATTGTGTATCCACCAAGTTTTAAAGCGTTGGCATTTGTTCCATTTAATATTAATCCGCATTATCTAGATCCAATTCCCAATACCAAACACATGGGTGAAACCCGTGAAACACGAATTAAAGAATTTCATGCCTATAATACATTTCCTGTTATTGGCTTGCGTGAAGGTAGTTGGTTAGAAGTAAAAGGTAAAACCATAACATTAAAAGGAACTTTAGAGGCACGAATTTTTGAATATGAGAAAGAACCTTATGAGATTAAAAGTGATACTACCTTAAAGCATTTAAAATAATTATGACAAGTGATCCCCATAAAATAGACCATTTTAATTATAGTGTTAAACGTATTTCTGCTGAAGAAACGTATGCTGTTAGGCAATCCATTTTAAGAGCTGGCAGACCCATTGACGATTGTGTTTTTGAAGGCGACACGCTAGAATCAACATTTCATTTAGGATTGTATTTTAAAGCGTCATTAATTGGTGTTGCAACCTATATAAAGAATAAAAATGCTGTTTTTCCTGAAGAATCACAATATCAATTACGTGGTATGGCTATTTTAAAAAATCATCAAAAAAAAGGGTTAGGAACACTTTTAATTCAGGCAGGTGAAGCGGAATTATTAAAAATGAAGGTTGACAGATTATGGTTTAATGCTCGCGAAGTGGCCACCAAATTCTATACAAATCATGGCTACAAAATTCAAGGAGACAGCTTTAATATTGAAAGCATTGGTATTCATTTTTTAATGACTAATAAATGATTAATGTTATTGAGTTATTAATTAATAACGGAATAACTAATATCAAATCAAAATAACTTTCAACTAGGCAATAAACGTATATCTTTGTAATTTAAATTTTTTACCACATTCACTATGAATAAAAAAGTGATATTAATGATTTTAGACGGTTGGGGGAAATCTCCTGACCCTAAAGTTTCTGCAATAGATCATGCTAACACACCATTTATAGATTCCTTATATTCCAAATATCCACATGCAAGTTTACGCACCGACGGTTTGCATGTTGGACTTCCGGAAGGTCAAATGGGAAATAGCGAAGTGGGACACATGAATCTTGGCGCTGGACGCATTGTATATCAGGATTTGGTGAAAATTAATTTGGCCGTAAAGAATAATACCCTCAAAGATGAACACACGTTAATTGATGCCTTTAACTATGCAAAAACCCATAACAAACCAGTTCATTTTGTAGGTTTAGTGAGTGATGGCGGTGTACATTCTCATATTAATCATTTATTCGGATTAATTGATGCAGCAAATCAAGCCGGTGTTACCAATTCGTATATTCATGCCTTCACAGATGGTCGTGATGTAGACCCACATTCTGGTTTGGACTTCATTTCCAAACTTGAGAATTTTATAATTAATTCACCAACCGAATTAGCAAGTATTACAGGTAGATATTATGCCATGGATCGCGATAAACGCTGGGAACGCATTAAGTTAGCTTATGATGCTTTGGTGAATGGCATTGGCGTACATTCAAAAAATGCTACGGACGCCATTCAGCAAAGTTATGATGCTGATATTACAGATGAATTTATAAAACCTATCGTCATGGTTGATGCGCAAAATCAACCAAAAGCAACCATCAAGGATGGCGATGTTATTATTTATTTTAACTTCAGAACAGATAGAGGTCGCGAGTTAACGGAAGCATTAACACAGACTAATTTTCATGAGCAAAACATGCATAAGCTCAATTTATATTATGTAACCATGACGAGTTATGATGACACTTATAATAATGTTCACGTCGTGTATCATAAAGACAATCTAAATAATACGCTTGGCGAAGTTTTAGAAACGCACAATAAAAAACAGATTCGGATTGCTGAAACTGAAAAATATCCACACGTAACATTTTTCTTTTCTGGCGGTCGTGAAACACCGTTTGAAGGCGAAACCCGTATTTTAAGAAACTCGCCAAAAGTAGCTACTTACGATTTAAAACCCGAAATGAGTGCCTACGAATTGCGTGATGCTTTAATTCCAGAATTGCAAAAAGGCAATGTAGATTTCGTGTGTTTAAATTTTGCAAATGGGGATATGGTTGGACATACAGGTGTTATGGCTGCAGCTATCAAAGCTTGTGAAGTGGTTGATACGTGCGTAAAAGATGTGGTAACAACAGCGCTTGAAAATGGCTATACCACATTATTAATTGCCGATCATGGCAATTGTGAAACCATGATAAATCCTGATGGTTCACCAAATACAGCACATACCACAAATCCGGTTCCAATAATTTTAATTGATAACGATTTAAAGTCTATTAAAGATGGTGTTTTAGCCGATTTAGCACCAACAATTTTAAAACTCATGGGAATTCCGCAACCGAAAGCCATGACACAACATCCAATTATATAAGCTAAATTTTGTATTTTAGGAATTAGAAATAGTATATGAATTTCACTGATAAACTTATTATAGCCGTCGATTTTGATGGTACCATTGTAGAAGATGCCTACCCAAAAATTGGTAAGCCTAAACTATTTGCTTTTGAAACACTTGAACGCTTGCAAAAAGAAGGTCACAGATTAATTCTCTGGACGTATAGAAGCGATATTCGCTTAGCAGAAGCTGTTGCGTTTTGTAAAGAAAATGGCTTGGAATTTTATGCTGTAAATAAAAGTTTTCCTGAAGAGCAATTCGATTATGCGAAAAGCCGAAAAATCCATGCGGACATTTTTATAGATGACAGAAATATAGGTGGTCTTTTGGGTTGGGGTGAAATTTATCAATTACTTGCCAACCCAAAATACCATCCTCATAAACTTCCAAAAAAGAAAGGATTATTTTCCTTTTTAAGAAGATAAAATTATCCTCTTATTAATTCGAAGTAACTTTTATCAACAGTCTCTTGATGATCAGGATGCGCTATATTTACTAATGCTTTCACGCGTTCTTTAATAGTTTTCCCGTATAAATTGGCAATGCCATATTCCGTTACCACATAGTGCACATGTGATCTGGTTGTTACCACACCAGCTCCAGGTTTTAAACTTGGTACAATTCTGCTAATTCCTGACTTTGTTGTAGATGGTAAGGCAATAATTGCTTTTCCGCCTTCACTTAATGAGGCACCCCGAATAAAATCCATTTGACCACCAACACCAGAGTACATGTGTGCTCCTATAGAATCTGCACAAACTTGTCCGGTGACATCCACCTCTATAGCCGAGTTTATAGCGACCATTTTAGGATTTCGTTTTATTATGGATACATCATTTGTGTAATTAGAAGCCCGCATTTCTACAAACGGATTATCGTCTACATAATCATAAAGTCGCTTGGAACCCATTAAAAAGGTTGTTAAAGCACGACCACGATTAATGCCTTTATAGTTTCCGTTAATGACATCGTTTAAAATTAAATCAATAACACCATCGGAAAACATTTCAGTATGCAAGCCTAAATCTTTATGATTCGTTAAGCGTGTTAAAACCGCATTTGGAATATTGCCAATTCCCATTTGAAGCGTGCTTCTATCTTCAATTAAACCAGCTACATGGATTCCTATTTTATTTTCAATTTCTGAAGGTGTTACCATGTCATGTGTTGGTAAAGCTTCATCACAATCTACAAAAATATCAATTTCAGAATGGTGAATAATACCTGCTCCATGCGTTCTTGGCATTTGGACATTTACTTGTGCTATGACAACATCTGCATTATCAATAGCTGCTAACGTTGCTTCAACAGAAACACCTAATGAACAATAACCATGTTTATCAGGCACAGACACATGAATAAAGGCATATTGTAAATCCACAATATTGCGCTTAAAAAGCAAAGGTAATTCACTTAAAAAAACAGGCGTATATGAACCGTTTCCAGCTTTTAAGGTATGACGCACATTTTTTCCTATAAAAAAGGAATTCACATGAAAACTATCGCGATATTCTGGGTTCGCATAAGGCGCATCACCTTCGGTATGTAATTGACAAATTTCCACATTGCGTAATTCTTCATGTCTATCTGTTAAAGCACGAAGCAAAACTTGAGGCGCTGCAGCAGCTGCTTGAATATAAATTTTACTATTTGATTTTACGACTTTTACGGCCTCTTCTGCCGAAACTGATTTATACATAGGTTCCAATTTTAAAGTGTAAAGTTCGAGAAAAAGAATCAACTAAAACCTGTCAAAAGTCATATTCCTAAAGATTACATAGCTTGTATAAATTAAGTATCTTTGCACATATTTTTGAATATATGATTATAGTAAAAACAAGAGAAGAGATAGAATTAATGCGTGAAAGTGCTTTAATTGTATCTAAAACTTTAGGAATGCTTGCCAAAGAGGTAAAGCCGGGTGTTACCACATTGCAATTAGATAAATTGGCTGAAGATTTTATTCGGGAACAAGGTGCTATACCTGGGTTTTTAGGTTTGTATGATTTTCCAAATACGCTTTGTATGAGTCCAAACTCGCAAGTTGTCCATGGATTCCCAACAAATGAACCTTTGCAAGAAGGCGATATTATTTCTATAGACTGTGGTGCTATAAAAAACAACTACTACGGTGATCATGCCTATACATTTGCTGTTGGCGAAATAGATCCAGAAATTCAAACGCTTTTAGATGTTACCAAGCAATCTTTATATGAAGGGATTCGTGAATTTAAAGTTGGTAATCGTGTTGGAGATGTTGGTTATGCTATTCAAAAATACTGTGAAGACAGAGGTTATGGCGTGGTTCGTGAATTAGTAGGTCATGGCATAGGCCGTAAAATGCATGAAGATCCCGAAATGCCAAATTACGGCAAACGCGGTCGTGGTAAAAAGTTTATTGAAGGCCAAGTAGTAGCTATTGAACCTATGATAAACATGGGAACACATAGAATAAAGCAACATCGTGATGGTTGGACCATTACCACACTAGACAATAAACCATCGGCACATTTTGAGCATGATGTGGCTATTGTAGACGGGAAACCTGAATTGCTTTCTACGTTTGCTTATGTGTATGATGCTTTAGGGATTGTGAGTGATGAGGAGGATGCGTTTAGACGTGAACCGATTGTGCTTTAACTATTGTGCGGAGATTCAATAATTTGAATATATGCTTTTACACTATTTTGACACGAATTTCACTAATTTGCACTAATGTTTGGAATCCAATTCTATAATGTTAAACAAAAAAACTATGTCGAATCTAATTTATAAAGAAGAAGCTTATAAAATTATTGGCATATGTATGGAAGTGCATAATCAGCTTGGAAAAGGTTTTAATGAAGTAGTTTATTCTGATGCGTTAGAAATTGAATTGATGGATAATAATATTTCATATTCGCGTGAAAAAAAATATGGAATTCTATATAAAGGGAATTTACTTCGACACAAGTATAAGGCAGATTTTATAATTGATGACAAAATCGTTCTGGAGTTAAAAGCCGTTGAATGTTTGCATTCCGCGCACTTGAAACAAACGTTGAATTATTTAGCAGTCTCCAAGTTAAAGCAAGGTTTACTAATTAATTTTGGTGAAGAAAGTTTAAAATATAAAAGAATCGTTCGCTAACTGATTCGTGAAAATCCGTGAAATCTGTGTCTAAAAATTTATTCAAAAAAATCCTAAACACCATACCAAGACCAATCTTAATCCGATTGAGTTATGTAGCACGTCCTGTTTTAGCTTTTTTTATGAAAGGCGATACCTATACAGATCCTATTGATGGCAAAAGTTTTAAATCGTTTCTACCATACGGTTACGGGAATCAGCGTAACAATGTGTTATCACCTTCTACCCTTTCTTTAGAACGTCATAGATTACTTTGGCTTTATTTACAAAATGAGACCAATTTTTTTACAGCTGAAAAAAGCGTGCTTCACTTTGCACCAGAACAATGTTTTTTAAAACGCTTCCAAAAACTTAATAACCTCAACTATACAACAACCGATTTAGAATCGCCAATTGCTGATGTAAAAGCAGATATTTGTAATCTTCCATTTGAAGATAACAGTTATGATATAATTTTATGCAATCATGTTTTAGAGCATATTCCAGATGACACCAAAGCCATGCAAGAATTATACAGAGTGATGAAACCAGGTGGTTATGGCATATTTCAGATTCCACAAGATTTAAATCGCGATAGCACTTTTGAAGATGATAGCATTACCGATAAAAAAGAACGTGCTGCCATTTTTGGACAATATGATCATGTGCGAATTTATGGCCGTGATTATTTTGATAAACTCCGTAATATTGGATTTAAAGCTGAAGAAATGGATTACACAGCTAAACTTACCGATGGTGAAATAGAACGCTATTGCTTGGCTAAAGGTGAGATTATTCCGGTAGTTTATAAATAAAAGTTGTTTCGCAAAGCTACACAGAGAAATCTGTCGTTTTTAACGACTTTTAGTGCTTTTACAGTTAGAAAACTATATGTAACAATTTGAATATTAATTAACCTGACCTTCTAAAACTTACTAAAATGACACATCAAATTATAATTGCAACAGCTGCTATTTTTGGAATGTTAGCCGTAATTTTTGGCGCTTTTGGCGCACATGCTTTAAAGAAAATCTTATCTCCAGATCAACTACAAAGTTTTGAAGTTGGCGTGAAATACCAAATGTATCATGCTATTGTTTTATTAGCTTTAGGTTTTAGCTCGTATAATGTTACCTCCACAACCTATTGGTGTTTTACTATTGGAATTGTATTGTTTTCTTTCAGTATATATGGGTTGGTATTATCTGATGCTAAAGGAAAAAAAATGCGGTTTTTAGGCCCCATTACACCTATTGGAGGCTTGCTTTTAGTTGCTGGATGGTTTTTATTATTGGTGAATGCGTTTTTATTAGTAATTTAATACTGTTTGATAAACAAATGGCGCTTGGGCTATTTATTTTTGAGCTCCTGAATTTCCAATATCATTTTTAATTAAAAAATCCTCCAATACCGGTAACGTTTTATCTTTAAAAACAAGTTGATGCCTACAATGCACCATTTGCAGAATCTGAAATGAACCATTCGTGTTTTTTACAAATTTCGAATTTCCTGAATACGCACCACTGGTATTTTCTAGTGTTTCAAATCAAAATAGATTTCAAACATTATTTTAACTTTTGTATAATCCCGAACATCATTACTAACCAAAGCATTTATTTTGGCTACATTACTGTCTCAATATCTTTAATATAGCGTCTTGCTTTACTAAAATATTCTAATGCGCTATCTAAATCGCCTTCCAACAAACTTATTTCCGACTTGTCTACATTTATAGCCCTAATTTCGGCATCAGATTGTGATAAAACAGGCAGTACAAAAAACATCAGAAATGCAGTAGTAAATAGAAATTTCATAAAATTATAAAATAGATTTAATTATAAAATATACTTGATACATATCGGAGCAGATGTATATCAACATGTTATAATCTAAAAGAGCAAGAAGTTTAAAAAAGAAAAAATGTGTAAACAGAAGTTTTTCTTACTATGTTAAATTAAGATTATAAAAAACACTTTTTAAAGCTATAATCTTAATTATTACAAGATTGGAAGTCTAAAACACTAGTTATCAGGAAAACCATTTATAGAAACCGTTTCAAATTCATTGAGGTCATTTTCAAAAATCAAAAACACTTTTAATTCAGGATGTGTTTCTAAAAATTCTTCAACTTTTTCAATTCCCATGGCTTTAAAAGCGGTAGCATACGCATCAGCAATCATACAATTTTCTGCAATGACTGAAATACTCAACAAATTGGTTTTGCTTGGATAACCTGTTTTGGTATCGATAATGTGAGAATAGCGATTTCCTTGGTCATCAATTTTAAACTTCCGGTAGGTTCCTGATGTTGCCATAGACTCATTTTTTAAGCTTATAGCATTTAAAATGGATTGTTCACCATCAAAATGTGGCATTTCTACACCTACTTTCCAACTGCTTTGTTTTTCTATATTGGTACCACGCGTTCGGATTTCACCACCAATTTCAACTAAATAATTTTTAACGTTTTTTGACTCCAAAAATAAACCAATTACATCCACACCATATCCTTTGGCAATAGCATTAAAATCAATAAATGTACTTGTGGGTTTAGTAATCGTATTATTCTTAATAGAAACTTTATTAAAACCAACACCGAGCATGAGGCTATCAATTTTAAGACTATCTAAAGCTACTATTTTTCCTTCAGGACCAAAATCCCAAGCGTTTACAACAGCTCCAATTGTAGGGTCGAAAGCACCATTAGTTGCTTGATAAATAGTGTTTGAAGTGTTGAATACATTTAAAAAATGATCATCAACGGAAACAGTTTCATTTCGGTTTAATTTTGAAATATCAGAATCTGGAATATAAGTAGACATAGATGTATTGATAACCGCAAACAGACTATCAAATTGTGGTTGATAATTGACTTCCGAATCGTAAATAACGGAATACATGGTTCCAAAAACTGGACCTGTTAACTTCGTATTTGTCGGTTCTTGATTACAAGAGACCATAAATATAACAAATGAAAAAGTAAATAATATATGTTTTAGTTTCATTTTAAAAGTATTTCAGTTCTTCGGATATCTCACCAAAATACGAGAATATTTTAGTTAACCGTTATTTTTAATTTAGGTTGGTTTCAATTACTTGAATTCCGTTGTATTCTATAAGATATTCTTCGTTTAAATAGATTGGTAAATCTTCGCCATCAGGATTACCTAATCCTACGCCAGCATAAAGCACTTTAGCATCTTTTTCAGCCGCGTGTTTTTTAAAAGTTTCCATCCAAACTATGTCATAATTATTTGGATTATCAGGCAATAAAACAGCCCGAATTATCACAAAAAAATACTGACTATTTTTATCAATACACACAAATTGCGGATGTCTTTTTAGTTTACTATTAATGGCTACAAATTCAAAACCACGCTGCTCCAAATCTTTACCAACATGGTTCATGGCTAAATTATGACGCTCTTGTTCTGTGAGTTCTTTTTTCATAGTGCAAAATTACAAATTATTAAAAAAACAAGGAGAATAATCTTATTTTAAATTAGTTCACTATCGGATTTAATCCGTGTCAATTATTCCCAATAAAAAAGCCAACTCTGAAGAGTCGGCTTTAAATTGTATTAATACATTCAGATTATCCTCCAAAGTCATCAAAACGAATGTTCTCATCTGGAATACCAAAATCCTCTCCCATTTTTTGAACTGCTTGGTTCATTAAAGGTGGTCCACAGAAATATAATTCAATATCTTCTGGTGCATCATGATGATTTAAGTAATTATCAATTACACAGTTGTGAATGAATCCTACGAAACCATCACCTGGTGCATCAATATTTTCTTTTACTTTCCAATTATCTTCTTCCATTGGTTCAGACAATGCTAAATAGAACTTGAAGTTCGGAAATTCTCTTTCTAATGCATTAAAATGCTCTAAATAAAACAATTCACGTTTCGAACGTCCACCATACCAATAGGTTACTTTTCTACCTGTTTTTAGGGTTTTGAATAAGTGATATAAGTGTGAACGCATTGGCGCCATTCCTGCTCCACCACCTACATACAACATTTCTGCTTCAGACTCGTTGATGAAGAATTCACCATAAGGTCCAGAAATAATTACTTTATCTCCTGGTTTCTGAGCAAAAATATAAGACGAAGCAATACCTGGATTTACATCCATCCAACCGTTTTTAGCACGATCAAAAGGGGGTGTTGCAATACGTACGTTTAACATAATTTCACGTCCTTCAGCTGGATAAGAAGCCATAGAATAAGCACGTTCAACCGTTTCTGTGTTTTTCATCACTAATGGCCATAATGCAAATTTATCCCATTCTGCTTGAAACTTATCAGGCGTTTCATGCTCTTCTGGATGTGCTGTAATATCCATGTCTGAAAATTTAATTTCACAGTTAGGAATTTCAATCTGGATATAACCACCAGCTTTGTAACCCATATCTTCAGGAATTTCAACAACAAACTCCTTAATAAATGATGCCACGTTATAATTACGAACAACGGTAGCTTCCCATTTCTTAATACCAAATACTTCTTCTGGAATAGAAATTTCCATGTCTTGTTTCACTTTTACCTGACAAGATAAACGTGCACCCTCTGCTAATTCTTTTCTAGAAAAATGTGGTGTTTCAGTCGGTAATGCTTCGCCACCACCATCTAGTACGTGGCATTCACATTGAATACACGTTCCACCTCCACCACATGCAGATGGTAAGAATATTTTATTTGCGCTTAAGGTAGACAATAATGTATCTCCAGAAGCTACTTCAATTTCTCTTTCTCCGTTGATTAAGATCTTTACGGGACCTGATGGAGATAATTTTTGTTTGACAACTAAAAGTAAAGTTACCAGTAGTAAGGTTATGATTAAAAACGCTATTACTGTTGTTATTACTGTTCCTAATGTTCCTGTTGCTAAAATCATATTACTCTATTACTTTAGTGTTTGCAGCTAATTCTTTAGCGTCTTCAGTTTGTATTTCTTGTACTTGTGCTGTTGGCTCTGTTGATGGTTCTCCTTCTTCATCTCCACCTGTTAACATACCACCAAAACTTAAAAATCCAATTCCCATTAAACCTGTAATTATAAATGTAATTCCGAGTCCTCTTAATGGAGCTGGCACATTAGAATATCTAATTTTTTCACGAATGGCTGCAATAGCTAAAATGGCTAAAAACCAACCAATACCTGAAGATATTCCGTAGTTAAGCGCTAAACCAAAGGTTTCAATTTCACGAGACTGCATAAATAATGAACCACCTAAAATGGCACAGTTTACCGCAATTAATGGCAAAAATATACCTAGTGAATTATATAATGATGGTGAAAACTTTTCAACAATAATTTCTACCAATTGCACCATGGTTGCAATAGTTGCAATAAACATAATAAAGGAAAGAAAGCCTAAATCCATTCCAGAGAAACCTTCTCCGTTGGCACTTCCATCTATCCAAGCTAATGCTCCAGGTTGTAGTAAATACTGATCTAATAACCAGTTTAAAGGAACTGTTATAGCCAATACAAATATTACAGCTGCTCCAAGACCTACGGCTGTTGCAACTTTTTTAGATACGGCTAAGTATGAACACATACCTAAGAATACCGCAAAGACCATGTTATCTATAAAAATGGACTTGAAAAATAACTCTAAATGCTCTATCATTTTTTTATTCTTTTAAATTTTCTACTGTAGTTTCTGTTAAGGTCTATTGAAAACGACTAACTGATTTAGTCTTCTATTAAATCTTTATTTCTACTACGTTGTACCCAAATAATTAGTCCGACAATAATTAATGCCATTGGTGGCATTAACATAAAACCATTATTTTCATATCCAAATGCGTAAATGCCTGTTGGTCCCGTTTCTGGACTCCCAATTGGATCTCCTAAAACTGGAATCCCAAAAAGTGTCCCTGAACCTAAAAGCTCTCTAAAGAAACCAACTATAACCAAAATCACAGCGTAACCTAATGCGTTTCCAACACCATCTAAAAAGGATCTCCATGGTTTGTTTGCTAAAGCAAATGCTTCAAAACGCCCCATAATGATACAGTTAGTAATAATTAAACCAATAAATACAGATAGTGTTTTACTCAACTCATATTGAAAGGCTTTTAAAACCTGATCTACAATAATAACTAAAGATGCAACTACAACTAGTTGTACAATAATTCTAATTTTAGAAGGAATGATATTTCGCATTAATGAAATAACAACATTACCAACACCCATAACAAAAAGTACAGCAATACTCATTACTATAGACGGCTTAAGCTCCGCAGTAATAGCTAATGCTGAACAAATACCTAATACTTGAATGGTAATTGGGTTGTTATCTGATAACGGGTCCGTAATTAACTTTAGGTCTTTTTTTGTAAGTAGTGCCATAATTAATTGTTGTTATTTTTTAAGTTCATAAAGTATGGTAAATACAATTTTAAATCTTTCTTAATCATTGCCGTTACACCATCTCCTGTAATTGTAGATCCTGCTATAGCATCAACTGCGTGATCATCTTTGTCACTATTAACAGGGTCATTATTTCCTTTAGCAACAGTAATTCCTTTAAATACACCTGCATCCGTTAATAATCTTTCACCATAGAAATCATCCATGAAATAACGTTGCTTAATGTTTGCACCTAAACCAGGTGTTTCACCAGCGTGGTCAAAAAACACACCTCTAACAACCATTTCTTCATCTAGAGCTACAAAACCCCAAATAGCATCCCAAAGTCCTTTTCCTCTAATTGGCACAACATAAACCGTTTTACCGTCTTGCTGACCTTTAAATATAGGTAAGTATCTTGACTCACCATTTTTAGCTTTAGATTGCTCTTTTTTAATGTCTATTAAATAAGGTTCTTTTCCAGCACCTTGTTCTTTAGAACTCATGAATTCATCACGATTCATTTCTTTTAAGATATTGCCATCTTTTACTTCTAAAACAATTTGTTCAGAAATATTAGTTTCAAACGCTTCAGCAACTTTACTTGTAGAAATAAAAGCAATATCTCCTGTACCTTCATTTTCATTTACGCCTAAAGCATACAATATATTCTGTTGCTTTTCCTTTCTTTCATTTTCTTCAATATTAGGTCTTAAAGACGATGCTGTAAACGCTAATAATGAACCTACAACGACTACCATTGCTATTGCAAAAAATATCGTGTATGAATTTTTATCTGTATTAACTGCCATAATTATGCTGTTTTAACTTTTAAACGCTTCATTCTACGTTTCACATTACCTTGAACCACATAATGGTCAATAGTAGGAGCAAAAACGTTCATTAATAAAATTGCTAAGAATACACCTTCTGGGTAGGCTGGATTAAAGACACGAATCATTATAGAAATAAATCCTATTAAGAAACCGTAAATCCATTTTCCTTTATTAGTTTGTGAAGCTGTTACTGGGTCTGTTGCCATATAAACGGCTCCAAATAGTATACTACCAATAATTAAATGTTGCCAGAATGGAACATTCATTAATCCGTAGAACTTACTTGATTCTGTTATCCAACCAGCATCTACAACACCGTTGAATATTAAGCCCATAACTAAAGCACCAATAAGCGTACTTACTATAATTCTCCAGCTTCCCACTTTCGTGAAGATTAAGAATAATGCACCAATAATAATTAAGACTTTAGAGGTTTCCCCAACCGAGCCTGGTATAATTCCCCAGAACATATCCCAATAATCATACATTACAGAATTATTTTGAGCATAAGAACCTAAAATGGTTTCACCTGAAATAGCGTCTGGTGTTCCTTCTAAAGCTTTTGCCCCATGAACCCAAACCTTATCTCCTGACATCCACGTAGGATACGCAAAAAACAAAAAGGCACGAATAGTTAATGCAGGGTTCAGGATATTCATTCCTGTACCACCAAAAACTTCTTTACCAATTACAACACCAAAAACAACGGCTGTTGCTAACATCCATAATGGAATATCAACCGGAACAATTAATGGCACCAACATACCTGTTACCAAATAACCTTCTTCTACTTCGTGACCTTTAATAACAGCAAATAAGAATTCTACTGCAAGACCAACACCGTAGGAAACGGCTACCAAAGGTAATACCGTCCAAGCTCCGATAATCAAGTTATCTAAAGTCCAGAATGATGCTCCTAAAAACCCTTTAGCAGATTCAATATCTCCTAAAGCTAAATAATGCTGATAACCGGCATTAAACATCCCAAATATTAAACATGGCACTAAAGCGATGATTACAATATTCATGGTTCTTTTTAAATCATCGGCTGCTTTAATATGAGTCCCATTATGTGTGGTCTCATTAGGCAAATACAAAAAAGTATGAAGTGCGTTAAACGCAGGAGCCATTTTGGTCCCTTTGTACTTCTCCTTTAAGTTATGTAAACTACTTTTTAAACTCATCTTTATATATATTTTTCATTTTACAGTGAAAATGAATCATTATCCAATTTCTTTTATCATCACGTCCAATCCTTTTCTGATAATGGCTTGGTGTGGTTGTTTAGACACGCAAACAAATTCAGTTAAAGCAAAATCTTCTGGAGCAACTTCGTACATACCTAAAGCTTCCATTTCGTCCAAATCCTGATACATACACGATTTTAAAATCTGTAGTGGGTAAATATCTAATGGAAAAACGGTTTCATAGGTTCCCGTTAACACAAAATTTCTGTGTTCTCCATTTGTATTAGTATTTAAATCGTATTTTTTGTTTGGTGTTAACCATGAGAATGTTAACGCTCTAGATGTTGATATTTTATTGAAAACGGGCTTATTCCATCCAAAAAATTCATAATCATCACCTTCTGGAATTACCGTAATAGTATTACTGTAATAATCCAAGCTTCCGTCTGGTTTTACCTGTTTTCCAGATAATACGTTTCCAGAAATAATACGATCGTTTCCATCTTTATCAACGCCATTATCATAAACCATAGTAGCAACTTCACTACCAATTTTAGTTTTAAAGTAGCGTGGCTTTTTAACAGACGAACCTACTAAAGCTACTAAACGTTCTGCATTGAATTTACCTGTTAAAAGTAATTCACCAATGATGACTAAATCCTGCGGATTTATAGTCCAAACGGTTTCACCTTTATTTACAGGGTCAATTTTATTAATTTGCGTCCCCACGTTTCCTATTGGATGTGGACCCGAAACCTTATGAATTGACACACCTTTTAAACCTGCTAATGGCGAAGCACCATTTTTAGCAACCGAAACGTGTACTTTGCCTTCCGTTAATTTTCCTAATGCATTTACTGCTGCTTGTAATTCCGCTTCTTTTCCTTGAAGTACGAAATCATAATCAGCAACTAAAGGCGCAGAAGCATATCCTGAAATAAAAATAGCTTTTGGCAGTCTTTCCGGATTTGCAATAATATCATACGGTCTTTGCTTAATAAAAGGCCAGCATCCTGATGCTAATAAATGTGTTTTAACAGACTCTGCAGTTGCAGATTCTATATTAAACACACCGTGATCATGGAAAACTTGCTCTTTATCCGCTTGGATTTTTAAAGCTAAAATGCGACGTTTGTCACCTCTTGGAATGTCTATTATTTCCCCTGATACAGGCGAAACAAATATAACAGCATCTTGAGCCTTATCATAAAAAATAGGCTCTCCAGCTTTTACTTTGGTTCCAACTTTAGCAATTAATTTTGGTGTAACACCGTGGAAGTCTTCTGGTCTAACAGTGCAAAAATTACTAATGATAGCATTTTCAGTCACCTTTTCAGCAGCACCTTTAAGCTTGATGTCTAGACCTTTTTTAATGGTAATGTCGTTTGACATATTTATAAATCTATTTGTTAATAGTAAAAAATATCATTCTGATTTTAATTGAGCTAAAATCGGTGCAAATTTACGAAATTATACATCATTTTATACCAGACTTCCATGAAGTTTGTTATTTATACCTATTCTAAATAAGTAAAATTATTTAGGCATAAAAATTGTTTATCTTTAACCCTTAAAACAAATATTGCATGTTTAAATCTTTTCTATCGGTATTCCTTATAATTTGTGGTCAATCCATTTTTTCCCAAATAGCACAGGAAGTGAATCCTCCTGGCTATATTAAATCCATAACCTTTCAAGGTCAAACACGCGAAAGTCAACTTCCTATTCTTGAACTAGGTCAACAATTAATCTTGGAATTTGATGCATTAAATGGTGATGAAGATGATTTCTATTATAAAATTGAACATTTTGATTATGATTGGACACCTTCGCAGCTCATGCAAACCGAATTTTTAAATGGCATTGATAATCAGCGTATTCGTAATTACGAAAACTCGTTTAATACCTATCAAATTTATTCACATTACATATTACGACTCCCAAATCAGCAAACTCGTGGCTTAAAAGTTTCGGGTAATTACATGATTAAGGTTTACAATGATTTAGATGAATTGGTTTTCTCTAGAAAATTTATGGTTCAAGAAAATTTAGCTAACGTTGGTGTTTCTATCAAACGTTCTCGCGATGTAAGGCAAGTGGAAAGCATGCAAAGTGTAGATATTGTTATTAACTCTGGGAATTTGCAATTTAATAATCCGCTGCAAACGGTAAAGACACTAATCATTCAGAATAATAATTTAAATTCCGCCATTAGGAATGTTCCACCGCAATACACGTTAGGTAATGAATTAATTTACAAATACACCAAAGAAACCCTATTTGAAGGTGGCAACGAATATTTTTACTTTGAAAATAAAGATATTCGCGGCGCCAATGCTGCCATTCAATATATAGAGTTATTTGAACTGTACAGCAATTATTTATTCACCAATGTACCACGCTTTAACAAGCCTTATACGTACAATCCAGATATTAACGGTAACTTTTTAATTACAGCTATTGATGCCGAAAAACCTGCCATTGAAGCAGATTATGCTTGGATGCACTTTTCATTATTACTGAACGAATTACCTCCAAACCAATCTGTTCATGTATATGGTAATTTTAATAATTATGCCGTTGATGAGTTCACCAAAATGACTTTTAATCCTGCAAAAGGTATTTATGAAGTTCCTATTATATTGAAGCAAGGCTTTTATAACTACAAATATGTAATTGTAGATAATCAAACCGGTAAAATAAATGAAAGTGCCATAAGTGGTAGTTTTTGGCAAACGGAAAACGATTATAAAGTGTTGGTTTATTATCGTGATTTAGGCGCCAGATACGACCGTATAATAGGTATAGGCGAAGGAAATTCCGTGAATATATCCAATTAAGCCACCTGTTAATCGACTAAAAACTAATTTTTTTTATTCTTGAGTAATATTTATTACATTAGCATTCATCTAAACCCTTGAAAACCTATTAATACCATGGTTCAACAAGTAACAAAAGGCATTAAAATTTCTGTAGAAACACATTTTGAAGGCACGTTTTATAAAGATTATAAAATTCAGTTTGCCTTTGGTTATAAAGTGACTATTGAAAACCAAAGTAAAAACACAGTCCAATTATACGCTAGAGAATGGACTATTTTAGACGCACTAAATAATGTAGAAATGGTTTCAGGCGAAGGTGTTATCGGTAAAAAACCGATTTTAAAACCAGGCGAATCCCACACCTACACTTCTGGCTGCTTACTTACATCGCCATTTGGAGCTATGCAAGGATTCTATAATATGATTAATTTAGAAACCGAGAAGAAATTTAAAGTGGCTATTCCTGCTTTCAGATTAAGCGCTCCTTTCGCATTAAATTAATAATACACCATTTATTCAGAAAAGCATTTCCTTTTCAATAACGTTTTCATCTTGCAAATTTGTGTATCGCATATTAACAAGCGAATTACATTTTTCAACTTGCGTAATACTAGTTGTTTTCACAAAACCTCTATCCATTATTAATCCGAATTCCGCATGCTGGTGACCAGCTGTTTTATGAAACTGCATGATAGATTCAGCCTGAAAATTAGTTTGCTTTTTAAATTCATCAAACCACTCTAATCGCAATACTTTCATAGATTCGGAGTATAAGGATGATGAAGACCATAAACGTGGTTCATTCGGCAATTTCTTTAGGTGTTTTTGATTCCCATCCCAAACCAATTGATATAGATCTAAAGTCTTTTCCCAATCCACAATGAGCATGGTAAATGGCTCAATATTTGTAAACCTATAAGTCTCAATTGTTTTTAAAAAATCGGATGCTATTAAAACATCTTTAACCACTACGCCTCTACTCAATCTGTAATGATCTTCTTGTTCATGAGCCGTAAATCCACCATTCATCAAACAGACTAATCGGCTTTTTTCGCTGACACCAATCCAAGTACCTCCAGCTTTTTTATCTTTCGGATACAGTAATTTAACGTCATGCTCCATATAGAAATCAGGCGCTAGCGTTTCACGAATAGGCGATTCATCCCGATTTGAAGTGAATATAAAATCCGTATTATTTTTAGGAATAAAGGTTACTGTACACATAATTAAACGGTCGATAAATAAAAATGGAACTTACAAAAATCGACAAACTTTTAACGTGTTTTTAAGAGCTTTTCTATCAAAAAAATAGTTAAAAAATCGTACATTTGCAGCTTGAAAACAACATAAACAATTAAATACCAATATATTCATGGGAAAAGGATTCTTTAACGTACCACTAGCAGTAAATGAGCCTGTAAAAACTTATGCTCCAGGATCGCCAGAGCGCGAAGAAGTTTTAAAAGCTTATAAAGACATGTACAACAGTAAAGTTGATGTAGGCATGTACATCAATGGAAAAGAGGTGAAAACTGGAAACACGAGAACAATGTCTCCTCCACATGATCATCAACATATTGTTGGAACTTATCATTTAGCCGAAAAATCTCATATTGAAGAAGCCATTTCGACAGCTTTAGAAGCTAGAAAAGAATGGTCTCAAATGCCATGGGAACAACGCGCTGGAATATTTTTAAAAGCTGCCGAATTAATTGCAGGCCCTTACAGAGCTAAAATTAATGCTGCAACCATGATTGCACAATCTAAAAATATTTATCAAGCTGAAATTGACGCGGCTTGTGAGTTAATTGACTTTTTACGTTTCAACGTACAATTCATGTCAGACATTTACATGGACCAACCGGAAAGCACAAGTGATGCTTGGAACCGTGTGGAGTATCGTCCACTAGAAGGTTTCACGTATGCTGTAACACCTTTTAACTTTACAGCTATTGCTGGAAACCTACCGTCGTGTATGGCATTAATGGGAAATGTTGTTATTTGGAAACCAAGTAATAACCAAATTTTCTCTGCTAAAGTCATTATGGATGTCTTTCAAGAAGCTGGTGTTCCAGATGGCGTTATTAACGTTGTTTTTGGTAATCCAGGTATGATTACAGATACGGTTATGGCTAGTCCAGATTTTTCTGGTTTACATTATACGGGTTCAACACCGGTGTTTCAAGATTTATGGAAACAAATAGGAAATAACATAACAAATTATAAAACGTACCCAAGAATCGTTGGTGAAACGGGCGGTAAAGATTTTATTGTAGCGCACAAATCTGCAAATGCTAAACAAGTAGCAACAGCTATTTCTAGAGGTGCTTTTGAATTCCAAGGCCAGAAATGTAGTGCTGCCTCTAGAGCTTACATTCCAAGCAACCTTTGGGAAGATGTTAAAAAATATGTCATTGAAGATGTGAAGTCTTTTAAAATGGGATCTCCAGAAGACATGGGGAATTTCATTACAGCTGTTATTAACGAAGGCTCGTTTGATAAATTAGCGAAGTATATTGACAACGCAAAATCAGATAAAGATGCTGAAATTATTGTTGGTGGAAATTATGATAAATCGAAAGGATACTTTATTGAACCTACGGTAATTGTAACAACTAACCCACAATACACAACGATGGTAGAGGAACTATTTGGCCCAGTTATGACCATTTATGTATATGAAGAAAACGATTTTTCTGAAACATTAAAATTAGTAGACGAAACTAGTGAATACGCTTTAACAGGCGCTATTTTATCTACGTGTCGTTATGCTGTTCAAGAGGCTACTAATGCACTTCAAAATAGTGCAGGTAACTTTTATATTAATGATAAACCAACAGGAGCTGTTGTTGGTCAACAACCATTTGGAGGTGCTAGAGCATCTGGAACAAATGACAAAGCGGGATCAGCACAAAACTTGTTACGTTGGGTATCACCTAGATTAATTAAGGAAACATTTGTAACACCAGTTGATTACAGATATCCATTTTTAGGATAATAAAAAAGATTTTTTTTAAAAGCCCCTTAAAATTTCATTTAAGGGGCTTTTTATTGCATTTTATCATAAAAACAATTTGAAACAGGAAAACTTTCAAAGAACTTTATATATTTAAGAACGATTAACCAAAACCGTACTTAAATGAAAAATTTTTACTTTTTATTATTATTTTGCTTTTCGGTAAGTTTGTTCTCACAAAACAAAGCTCAAAAACTATTGAGCACCCTTGACAAATCCGATTTACAAACTGGCTTTCTCTTTAACAACCTTAGCAGTAGCTCTGGTATTACAAAAGACAACAAAACCAATTTTAATAGCTATGGTTTTTTTCAAGCCTATCGTGAGTTACAACAATCGGATGACCAAAACAGATTTAAAAACTATTCCGAATTAAAAGCTGCTGAAAAACAAAGTTATTTCGACGATATCATTCCCATAGGAATCGTATTTGCTAAATTCGATATCATTAAAGAAACAGCCTATCAAGATGGATTACTGGTTGTTGATAGCAATCAACTTCGTAAAGTTGAAAATACAGGCACATCTATCTTTGAAACCAAGCAAAAATTAATTGCTGCGCCTTTTAGAACTACTAAAAAAGGACTTCAAACCACGTTTAAAATTTCAGAAGCATTTTTTGAAAACTTATCCGATTTAAACATCAATCACATAAAAATTGATTTTGATGACAGTCAAAAATCAAGACGAGTCACTATCGGTGAAACAATTACAATCCCTTATCTTACGGAAGGAGAAAAAACATTACAATTTCAGGTACAATTGAGCAATGGAGACGTTTTGAATTCAACCTCTAATATTACCATTAAAAAAAATAATGCCGAAATTAACACCACAGGTATTGAGGCAAGAACTGGAAAACAACGTATTATTCAAGACATTTATTCTACTATTCTCCCTGAATTACAAGCACCTTATGGAGAAACAAATTATCATGGCAAAGGCGAATATGAAATATTTTTAAGTCCAGACAATGTTTTAGACAAACCTATCATTTTGGTAGATGGATTTGATCCTTCGGATACAAGAGATATTGCAGGAATCTATAGTTTATTGGATTTTGCAGGAACAAATGGCGCAGAGAATCTAGGAGACTTAGTTCGAAATGAAGGTTTTGATGTTGTAATTCTAAATTTTCCGGTATACACAAGATCTGAAGATAATACTATTGTTGATGGTGGAGCTGACTTCATTGAACGAAATGCTATGATTCTAACTGCATTAATCGACAAAATGAATACTGATAAAGTTGGAAGCGAACAAAACGTCATTATTGGCCCTAGTATGGGAGGTATAATTTCGCGTTATGCTTTAAATTACATGGAAGCAAATAGCTTAGATCATGATACGAGACTATGGATTTCATTTGATTCTCCACACCAAGGAGCAAACGTTCCTTTAGGGGTTCAACATGCCTTTAATTATTTTGCTTTTGGCGATTACCCGGTTGCAGATTTAGAACCTGTAGTTGGCGGCATGCTACAATCACCTGCTGCAAAGCAAATGCTTACAGATCATTTTACAACACATTTACAAACTGGTAATATAACAGAATTTGATCCAAGTAAATTAACACCAGAAGCCCATGCATGGCATACTACGTTATATAATAATATGAGTGCTTTAACTGCTAGTGATTATCCAGAAAACACTAGAAATGTGTCCATAATCAATGGTAGCGGCATTGGTAATCCTTACCAGGCTAATAATATTGGTAACAATGTAGATATCATGCCTGGATTTAATATTATTGATACTTCAATTTCGGTTTTGGGTATAGCGAGTGCATCTATTGATTTAAATTTAACACCTGCAATTAGCCAAGGATCTTCTCCTATTAGCGATATAGACATTGTTTTGTTTGGTTTTATACCTTTAGGAAGCTCTTCAGCTAATGCGCAAGCTCACAGTTATACAGACGGTATTGACGCTGCCTCGGGAGGACTTTTTGACGTGCCAGATCTTGCTGCTGGTTTTGAAAACGACTTATTAACAGATTTACTAGATGCATTAAAGACAGATTACTTTAATTTTATTCCAAGCGTAAGCGCCATGGCTCTTGCTAATAATGGCAATGTCAATTGGTATGAAGATATTAATTTAGGAGCAGGAGACACACCTTGGGATGCAACTACAACCGCAAATCCAAATACGCCTTTCGTAAATTGGTATATGCCAGACGAAAATCAACCTCACGTTACTTTAACACAACCAAATGTTGATTTTGCTTGGGAAGAAATTATAGATACAAATACTTTAAGCACACCAAATAATACATTTGCTGTTGATTTTATAAAATTAGAACAAAATCCCGTTTCACAAAGCGCAACCATTTTAAGTAGTCAGGTTTATAAGGACGCTAACGTTTCTATAGTAGACGTTACTGGAAAAATTGTTTTACAATCAACTTTAGACTTAAACCAACGTACCACGATTCCGTTTCAAATGGCTTCTGGTTTATATATAATAAATATAGAAAGCGAAGGCAATCCAATTTTAAGAACAAAATTATTGGTAAAATAAACAATCTTGAATCTTAATTAAAAGAGGCTATCTTAAAAGTAGTTACTCGATGTCCAACTGAGCGCAGTCGAAATGTTTTTATAATCCAAACATTTCGACTTCGCTCAATGTGACATTTAGAGTAAAAATTTACTTTTCAGACAGCCTCTTTTTAGTTTTATAAAATTTTATTCCGATTCAAAATTAAACATACTACCCTTTAAATTTAATAGGTAAATGAACCACCTTTTTTGTGTCGAAAAATTCTTCCGAATAAAAGTCAGAAATATTATAAATAGTTGCTGTTCTATAATCTTGAAGCTCTTCAGATAAATCGCCTCCTTTTAAATACAAGATCCCATTTTTAAGTTCATGGTTTTGTTTTTTGGCAACACGTCCTTTTACCCAATGCACAAAGGTTGGCATAGCAGCTACTGCTCTACTGATGATAAAATCATAAGTATCTTTAATTTCTTCAACACGTGCATGTGTGGTTTTTACGTTGGTAAGTTCTAAACCCGCAACAACCTCATCCACCACTTTCATTTTTTTGGCAATGCTATCTACCAAATGAAACGAACATTCTGGATATAAAATAGCTAATGGCACCCCAGGAAAACCACCTCCAGTTCCAACATCTATTAATTTGGTTCCTGGCTTAAAATCTATCACTTTTGCTATAGCCAAAGCATGTAAAACATGACGTAAATACAACTCGTCAATATCTTTTCTGGATACGACATTAACCTTTAAATTCCAGTCTTGATACAAGGCTTCTAATTGCGTAAATTTAGCAATCTGATCTTCCGTTAGGTCAGGAAAATACTTTAAAATGAGTTCCATATTCTTCGATTTTCGACAAAAGTAGGTAATTTTTTGTGCATATTTTTATGAAAACTTTGTGTTCATAACGGCTCATTATAATTATATTTGCATAAATATGTGTTGCAACATGGTTTGTAAGTACATTTTAAATTACATAGTATGACAAATAAAACCCTTTCTTTCTCAAGAAATGATTCTGCAAAATTCTTCAGAACATTGAATAAGCGTGTGAATGATTATTTCAAAGAGAATAACATAAAAAAAACAGGCAACTGGACTTTATATATTAAAGCCATTGTCATGTTTACCCTACTTTTAGGACCATTAGTACTTTTATTAACGGTAACCATGCCTGGCTGGCTACAAATAATTTGTATGGTCGTCATTGGAATTGGAATTGCTGGCGTTGGAATGAACGTGATGCATGATGCTAATCATGGTTCTTTTTCAAGTAAAAAATGGGTAAATACTTTAATGGGAAGTAGCATCCATATTTTAGCAGGAAACGATTACAATTGGAAAGTACAACATAATGTTTTACACCATACGTACACGAATATTCAAGGTCATGATGAAGATATTGATGCTGGACGTATTATCCGTTTTTCAAAACATTCTAAATGGATGAAAATCCACCAATACCAGAAGTATTATGCATTTCTACTTTACGGACTATTAACTGTAAACTGGGCAATTACAACCGACTTCAAACAAACCTATATTTACTTAAAAAGAAAATTATCATATGGTGATTTTCCAAATCCTGCAACACAATGGACGAAGTTAATTATTGGTAAAATATTATATTATTCACTTTGGGTGGTTTTACCATTAGCGCTAGGATTTGCTTGGTGGAAGGTGTTAATCGGATTCTTAATTATGCATTACACAGCTGGTGTAATTTTAAGTGTAATTTTCCAATTAGCGCATGTTATGCCAAACACGGAAATGCCATTGCCAGATGAAAAAGGAAACATGAAAAATACTTGGGCCATTCACCAGTTGTTTACCACGTCTAATTTTTCACCAAAAAGCTGGATGGTAGAATTTTACACAGGTGGTTTAAACAGGCAGGTAGAACACCATTTGTTCGCTCATATTAGTCATGTTCATTACAAAAACATTGCTAAAATAGTTAGAGAAACAGCGCATGAATTTAGCTTACCTTATAATGAATACAATTCAATTTGGACCGCTATTGCTGAACACTACAACCAATTAAAAACACTTGGCGCAAAACCAAGTATGGCTTAATTTTTATTTACTTTTAAAAAGATATTTCTAATGAATGTACTTTCAGATAGAGTTTTAAGCATGGCCACGTCTGCCACATTAGCTATGGCAGCTAAAACGCGCGAATTACGTGCGGAAGGCAAAGATATTATTGGTTTAAGTTTGGGTGAACCAGATTTTAATACACCAGATTATATTAAAGAAGCAGCTATTCAAGCCATTCATGATAATTACAGTTCGTACACACCAGTTGATGGTTATGTAGAATTGAAACAAGCCATTATCACCAAATTTAAGCGTGATAATAACTTAACATATACCTTACCACAAATTGTAGTTTCTACAGGTGCTAAACAAACACTTTATAATGTAGCACAAGTGATGATTAATCCAGGTGATGAAGTTATTTTACCTTGTCCATATTGGGTAAGTTATGCAGATATTGTTGCCCTTGCCGAAGGCGTTCCTGTAGAAGTACAAACCAGTATTGCTACCGATTTTAAAATGACACCTGCACAATTAGAAGCTGCTATTACACCAAAAACAAAAATGATTTGGTATAGTTCGCCTTGTAATCCAAGTGGCTCACTTTACAGTAAAGAAGAATTACGCGCTTTAGCAGATGTGCTTCAAAAGCACCCAAATATTTATGTAGTTTCTGATGAAATTTACGAGCATATCAACTTTACAGAAAACGGTCACGCTAGTATGGCACAATTTCCAGATATGTTTGACAGAACCATTACTATAAACGGTGTTTCCAAAGCGTTTGCAATGACAGGCTGGCGAATTGGCTATTTAGGTGCTCCTGAAAATATAGCACGTGCCTGCAATAAAATGCAAGGTCAAGTAACTAGTGGTGCTAACAGTATAGCGCAACGTGCCGTGATTACAGCTTTGAATGAATCGCCAACACGCGTTAAATTCATGATTGATGAATTTCACATTCGTCGAGATTTGGTTTTAACCTTATTGGATGATGTGCCTGGATTTATAAATAACACACCAGAAGGCGCTTTTTATGTATTCCCTAATATTTCGGCTTTCTTCGGAAAAACCCTAAAAGGAACAAGTATTAACAATGCAACAGATTTCTCTTTATTCTTATTAGAACATGCGTTAGTGGCAACGGTTACAGGTGATGCTTTTGGTGCACCAGATTGCATTCGTTTATCATATGCAGCTAGCCAATCGCAAATTATTGAAGCTATTAAGCGTATTAAAGAAGCGGTTTCATAAAAAAATCACCTTATATAAAAATTTAAAAAACCACTTCAATTGAAGTGGTTTTTTTATTAAAACAATACCATGAGGCTCTGAAAATACTTGGTTGTAAGCAGGTAGAAAATTCAGAATGATGCCGTTCGAGCACCTAAACATCTTTAAAGAAACAGTTTATCTTAACGATTTCGCCAAAAGAAAGGTGTCAGTAAGATTAGAACCGTAAACAATTCCAAACGCCCAATCAACATCAAAAAGGCTGCCCACCATTTTGCTAAATCTGGCAAGGCTGCATAATTATCAACTGGACCAAAATCACCAAAAGCAGGACCTACGTTTCCTAAACTAGAAGCTGCAATTCCTATAGAAGACATGAGGTCTAATCCAAACATGGAGAACACTAAAGAACCTACAATAAAGGACAACATATATAGAATAAAGAATGCTAGAATATTAAATACAATATCTCCTGAAACCGCTCTGGAGTTGTAACGGACAGGCAAAATAGCATTAGGATGCAAAGCGCGTTTGAATTCTAAAAAACCATTGCGTATTAAGATTAAATGTCGCACCACTTTTACACCACCTGAAGTACTGCCTGCTGAACCGCCTAAAAACATCAACCCAAAAAAGAATACCACTAAAAATGGTGACCATAAGGTATAATCGGCTGTGATAAAACCTGTAGTTGTAATAACACTTAATACCTGAAACATACCATGACGAAGGGCACTTTCTACTTCACCCCAAACCATGGGATGAGCTATGGATGATATAGTTGGATCTGCTTTGAAATAAATTATGGCAGCCGCAATGATGGTGAAAATCACAATAAATGACAGGTAGAGTTTAAACTCGTCATCTTTTAATATTTTCTGAACTTTCCCTTTAAATGCAAAATAGCTTAAAACAAAATTAGTTCCTGCTAAAAACATAAACAGGATAATGATATACTGTATAACAGGTTGGTCATTCCAATACGCTATACTCGCATTTTTAGTTGAAAACCCACCCGTAGACAAGGTACTCATGGCATGATTCATGGCATCAAATAAATTCATTCCAGCCACTTTCAACAAAATAGTTTCGGCTACGGTATACCCAAAATAAATAAGCCATAATCGCTTGGCAGTATCGGTAATTCTTGGATGCAATTTATCTGCATTGGGTCCAGGTGCTTCGGCAGCAAACAACTGCATACCTCCTATTCCCAGCAATGGTAAAATAGCTATGGCTAAAACAATAATTCCCATTCCTCCAATCCAATGTGTCATACTACGCCAAAAAAGTACCCCTTTTGGAATAACTTCAATATCATTTAAAATGGTAGCACCTGTGGTAGTATATCCAGACATAGTTTCTAGAAATGCACTGGTAAAATCTGGAATAGCACCTGTAAAAATATAAGGCAAGCATCCCGAAAAAGCCATAATAAGCCAGCCAAAAGTAACCACGACATAGCCTTCACGTTTATCCATAATTTTTTTATGATCACGTGTTGGGTACATCATTGAAGCACCTAATAGCAGCGTGCTAATACCTGCTAAAAATAATTGAAACGTAACACCATCTTTATAAATATAGCTTATGAGTGTAGACACGAGCATAAAGCCACCATTAAATAGAAGCAGTAATCCTAAAAAGTGAAAAATGATTTTATAATTCAGTTTCATACTTACAAGAACAGTTTTTCAACCTCTTTAATAGAACGTGGCAAACCGCAAATTACGACTAAATCACCCTCTTGAATCTTGAAATCTCCCAAAGCAATATTTCCAATCCCATCTCTTATAACGCCTGCAATAATAGCAGATCTTGGAAAGCCAGCATCTTTAATTAATTTATTGCAAATTTTTGAACGTGCTTTCACTTTAAATTCTAAAAGCTCGGCATCCATATTATTTAATTTGGTCATGGCTAATACTTCACCACGCCTCACGTATCTAAAAATTGTATTGGCAGCTAATAATTTTTTATTTATTAAGGTATCAATTCCTATGGATTGCGATAACTCAAAGTAATCCATGTTTTCAACCAACGAAATCGTTTTTCTAACACCTTTTGATTTGGCTACCAAACTAGACATGATATTAATTTCACTATTCCCTGTTACAGCAATAAAGGCATCCATATCAGCAATGTTTTCTTCATTCAATAAATCAACATTCCGACCATCACCATTTATAACAAGTACATTTGGCAACTCATCCGCAATATCAAAAGCACGGTTTTTGTCTTTTTCAATCAACTTCACATTAAAACCGCTAGAAGCTAAATCGCGAGCTGTTTTATAACCAATTTTACTCCCACCAAGAATCATGACATTCTTAATTTCTGTATTGATTTTGCCCGTAATTTTACATAATTCTTCAGCACCACCTTCTGATGTTATAAACACCACATGATCGCCTTCCTTTAGCTGGGTATCACCTCTTGGAATTATGGTATATTGTGTTCCAAAACGTTGAATAGCGATTGGCACAAAATGTATATCTGGAAATATTTCGGCAGCTTCTTGGACTGTTTTCCCTGCAAAAGGCATGGTTCTAGACAAGTCTAATCCAACCATAGTAAGCGCACCATCTTCAAAAGCATAGGTGTCACTAAAAGCGGATTGAGATAATAATAATCGGATTTCTGAAGCCGCTAAAGCTTCAGGTGAAATAAGTTCATCAATACCAAATTTGGTAAAACCTACTTCATCTTTATGTTGAATAAATTCCGTGTTTGATATTCTAGCAATTGTTCGTTTGGCACCTAACTGTTTCGCCAAAACACAAACCGTAATGTTCGTTGTTTCAGAAGATGTTACAGCAATGACCAAATCACTTTCGGCAACACGCGCATCTTTTAAAATAGAAATAGAAGTTGAATCGCCTTTCATAACCTTAATATCCAAATGATTATCTGCATTAAGCAAACATTCCTTATTGGTATCTATCAGTGTAATTTCTTGCGATTCAAAAGACAATAATTTTGCTAAATGAAATCCGACTTCACCTGCACCCGCAATAATAATTTTCATCTGCTTACTTTTATTGTTTTTTTCAATGGTCAGATGGAACCTTAATTAATTAAATCTATTATAAGCTTGCATCCTATTGCAAAAATTTAATCAATTTCGGTTTCATGTAGTTTTTTCCTAAAAAGTAGTACAAAGATAAAGGAAAAAATAGGACTTCTATAAATTTCAATAGGTTATAATAAATTACCATGTAGTTGCTTAATGGTTATGTAATAGTTTATATTTGCGAAAAAAATTACAAGTTGTCAAAAGTAAATCCATATAAAGACAGTAACCTGGGAAAGAAAGAGCAGGTTACAAAAATGTTTGATACTATTTCTGGAAATTACGATGGTTTAAATCGTGTAATTTCCTTTGGTATTGATGTGTCTTGGCGTAAAAAAGTACTCGCTATAATTAAGGCTAGTAATCCTGAAACTATTTTAGACATTGCTACTGGAACTGGCGATTTAGCTATTATGCTTGCGCAAACCAATGCCAAAAAAATTGTTGGCTTTGATATTAGTAGCGGTATGTTAGAAATAGGTAAACAGAAAGTAGCCCATAAAAACCTAGATGATAAGATTGATATGGTTTTAGGCGATTCTGAAAACATGCCATTTGAAGATAATTCCTTTGATGCTATTACGGTTGCTTTTGGTATTCGAAATTTTGAAACCCTAGAAAAAGGCTTATCTGAAATTCATCGTGTGCTAAAACCTGGAGGTACATTCGTTATTCTTGAAACGTCCATGCCAACCAAAACACCTTATAAACAAGGTTATAAATTTTACACTAAAAATATTTTACCAGTTATTGGAAAATTGTTTTCAAAAGACAAAACGGCTTATGCATATTTATGCGAATCGGCTTCTGTTTTTCCTTTTGGTGAGGAATTAAACAATATTTTGCGTAAAATTGGGTTTACTAATGTGAATGACTTGCCACAAACATTTGGTGTGGCTACTATTTATACATTATCAAAATAGTTTTATGAGAAAACACCTTGTCCTTTTTGGGTTTATTTTACTATCGCAAGTAGCTTCGGCACAATTATTTTCAAAAGAAAAAATCAGAAATCTTGAAACTGAAGATAAAAGGCTTTTAAGTTATGGTTTCTATTTAGGCTACAACAGTTATGATTTCAATTTTGATTATAACACAGATCAAGCTGATATTTTAGTTCAGAAAACAGGTGGCTTTAGTGTTGGTTTAGTCGGGAATTTACGTGTTATGGAATACATGGATTTACGTTTTGAGCCCGGCTTATATATTACAACACGGAATTTAGAATACTCTGAAACCTATTTTCAAGGTATGGAATTTACGGATACAGATTTGAAGCGCGAAGTAAAATCTACCTATATCCATTTTCCTTTATTAATGAAATTTTCTACCAAACGTATTAATAACTTTAAGCCGTTTGTGGTTGCTGGATTATCAACAGCATTAAATTTATCGAGTAACGAAAATAATCCAGACGATAATAGCAGCGGACAATTTAGAACTAAAAAGAATATGTTCTTTTATGAAATTGGTTTCGGCGTGGACTTTTATTTATACTTCTTTAAATTTACACCTTCCATTCGAGGCGTTTTTGCGCTTAATGACGAAATAATCCAAGATAAGGATCCTAACAGTCCATGGACAAGCAATGTAAATACCATGAAAACACGTGGTGTGTTTTTAAACTTTACGTTCCAGTAGTTGTTTGTTGTTAACAGAAAATGAATAATTCCTGTTCCAATTCAACAACCAACACCTTAACAATTAACCCCTTTTAAACTCACTCAACAAAACAGCTGTTGCAGTAGCCACATTTAAGCTTTCAGTAGCTTGAATTGAACCAAAACGCGGAATACAGACACGTTTTGTGATATGCTTTTCAATAGCTTCAGAAATGCCATTAGCTTCATTTCCCATAACTAAAACGCCTTCTGGAATTAATGCTTCTTTATAGACATTGTCACCATCCATAAAAGCACCATAAATCGGGGATTTTGTCGAGTTCAAATAGGTGTTCAAATCCGTATAATTCACGTTAACACGTGTAATAGAACCCATGGTTGCTTGAATAACCTTTGGATTATAACAATCTACGGTTTGTTCACTACAAACTAAATTTTGTATTCCAAACCAATCACATAACCTGATAATTGTTCCTAAATTTCCTGGATCACGAATATCATCAAGCGCTAAAATAAAACCATTATTAGGCAGCCTTTCAGCTTTGGGAATTTTAAAAACAGCTAAAGCTTGATTAGGTGTTTTTAAGGAACTGATTTTCTTTAAATCTTTCTCTGTAATAAGCGTTTCCAATTCAGAATCTAAATTAAAAGTCGAAACGGCATACACGTGTTGTAACTCCAGATTAGAATTTAAAAGCTCTTGAATGGTTTTTACACCTTCGGCAACAAATAATCCGTACTGCTGTCGGTACTTTTTTTGTTTTAAACTCGTTACTAGTTTTATTTGGTTTTTTGATAACATGAAACCGATTTTAATTGGTGCTAACAAAATTAGAAATAATAAAACACAAACCTTTCAAAATGTGTCATTATATATATGCTTTATTTCCGTGGAAATAATGTATTTTTGAAGCAATTATTATATTTTTTGTCAGTCCAAATTACATACAAAAATCATCACTAAATTTTTATAAATCAGTATCCTTGAGAATACATTCTTCAAAAATAGCATTTTATATTACGTTCGCTCTGTTTTTTGTGTCTTGTAATACCATAAAACATGTTGAAGAAGATCAGCAATTACTGATTAAAAACACCGTTTCTGTCAACGATAAAGTTAATAACACAGAAACCGTGAACAACTTACTTTATCAGAAACCAAACCGAAAACTATTAACGATTCCCATTCGGCTGCATATTTATAATTTAGCACGGCCAAATATCGATTCTATTTTAAAAGCAAATATTGCTAAAAAACCCAATCGCGAGGAAAACTTGGAACGCTTTCTTTCCAAAAAGCAACTAGATCAATATATAGAATCCAGAAAAGGTATTAATACCTGGTTAAAAACGACAGGTGAAGCACCAGTTATTTTAAATGATGAAAAAACCAAACGTTCTATAAATCGGCTGGAAGCTTACTATTTTCATAATGGTTGGTTTACTGCCAAAGCAACATCAGAAACCACGAAAATAGATTCTAGTCGTTCAAAAGTGGATTATTATGTAACCACAGGCAATCCGTATATCGTTGATTCTTTAAGCGTGAAAATAGCATCACCAGCTATAGACACCTTATATAATAAATCTAAAAATCAATCGCGTATTCAATTAAACAAACAGTATAAAACTATTACGTTTGAACAAGAAAAAGACCGATTAACGGATTACTTTAGAAATAATGGTGTATATCATTTTAGTGAAGATTATGTGTACTTTGAAATGGATACTATTGACACAGAAAAAAAGGTGAAAGTTGAATTACAAATTCAAGATCGATTAATAAAAAATGATGATTCATCCAGGCGTGAACCATTCACGATTTACAAAATAAAAGACGTCAACATTTATACAGATTATTCCTATCAAGATCGGAATAAGATGCAAAAAGATTCCATGCAATTTAAGGGTTACAACTTGTTTAGTAATGACAAATTACGCTTCAAGCCAAAAGCCTTAACGGATGTTGTTTTCATTACACCAGATTCCACCTTTAGGGATAGTGACAGGACTTTGTCTTACAGGCATATTTCTGAATTGCGAACCTTTAAATATCCGAACATTGAATATGTTGAAAATGCCGATACCACATTAACTGCCAATGTTTATTTAACACCTTTAAAGAAATTTGGTTTAGAATTTAGTGCCGAAGTTTCGCAAAGCAACATTCAAACTATTGGACTCTCTTTTAATCCGTCTGTACTTATGCGAAATGTTTTTGGTGGTGCCGAAACCTTGCAACTAACAGCTTTCGGGTCCATAGGAGCTTCTAAAGATGGCGCCAATGATGATGATAAATTTTTTGATATTAACGAATGGGGAGCCGATTTAAAATTAACAGTTCCGCGTTTATTACTCCCATTTAACACAGAGAAACTCATTCCTAAAAGTATGTCACCCAGCACCCGAATGAGCATTTCCACTTCCAGTCAAACCAATATTGGATTGGATAAACAAACGCTTTCTGGAACACTTAACTACCGTTGGAAACCAAACTTTAAAGTCACAAACCGATTCGATTTATTTAGTGTTCAATATGTAAAAAACTTAAATCCAGATAATTATTTCAATGTTTATAGCACATCGTACAATACGTTGAATGATATTGCTCAAGACATCAATTATATTGGCCCTAATGATGAATTAGGCATACCGGATCAAGCCAATGAATTTATTCAGGAATCTATAAGCAATAATCCACCAAATGGTTTAACACCAGACAATATTCAAAATATCAATTACATAAATGAACGTCAAGAACGTTTAACTGAAAACAACCTAATCATTGCCTCTAGTTATAATTACGTACGCGATAATAGAACGAGTTTATTCGATGAGAATTTCTCCATTTTTAGAGGAAAAATAGAATCTGCAGGAAACCTGCTTTCTTTGGCATCTAGCGCCTTTGGAACACCAAAAAACACCAATGATAATTATGAGATTTTTGATGTTGCGTATTCACAATATATTAAAACTGAATTCGATTATATCAAACATTGGGATTTAGGTAAAAAACAAGTTTTAGCCCTTCGAAGCTTTTTTGGTATTGCCATTCCTTATGGTAATTCCAATAGTATTCCGTTTTCAAAAAGTTTCTTTGCTGGAGGAACTAATGATAATCGTGCTTGGACTGCTTATAGTTTAGGACCCGGAAGTTCAGACAGTAATGATGAATTTAATGAAGCCAATCTGAAGTTAGCATTCAATTTAGAATACCGTTTTAATGTGTTTGGCGATTTTTATGCCGCCTTTTTTGCCGATGCCGGAAATATATGGAACGTACTCGATAATATTGAAGACCCACAAGCAACCTTTACCAGTTTCCAATCTTTAGAAGATATTGCATTAGGAACAGGTTTTGGATTGCGTTACGATTTTGGCTTTATTATTTTCCGTTTTGACACCGGTTTTAAAACCTACGATCCATCCTATGAAATGGGCAACCGCTGGCTTAATGATTATAATTTCACCAATGCTGTTTATAACATTGGTATCAATTACCCGTTTTAAGCTATTAATTTTATTATTTTTGTTTCTTTAAAACCACAAACTATGTCACATTCTATTAAACCAGGCGTTGCTACTGGACACGAAGTTCAAGCCATTTTTAAACTAGCTAAAGAAAAGGGCTTTGCCTTACCAGCTGTAAATGTAGTTGGTTCCAGCTCTATAAATGGTGTTTTGGAAACGGCTAGAGATTTAAATGCGCCCGTAATTATTCAATTTTCAAATGGTGGTGGTGTATTTAATGCTGGAAAAGGCTTGAGTAATGAAAATCAAAAAGCCGCTATTTCCGGTTGCATTGCAGGTGCTAAACATGTGCATTTAATGGCAGAAGCTTATGGCATTCCAGTTATTCTTCATACAGATCATTGTGCTAAAAAACTATTACCTTGGATAGATGGTTTACTAGATGCTAGTGAAGTGCATTTTAAAGAAACTGGCAAACCACTTTACAGCTCGCACATGATTGATTTAAGTGAAGAGCCAATTGAAGAAAACATAGAAATTTGCAAACGCTATTTAGAGCGCATGAGCAAAATGGGCATGACCCTTGAAATAGAATTAGGCATTACAGGTGGCGAAGAAGATGGTGTAGATAATACCGATGTAGACGATTCTAAATTATACACACAACCGGATGAAGTTGCTTACGCATATGAAGAATTAAGTAAAGTAAGTGATCAATTTACAATTGCGGCAGCCTTCGGGAATGTACATGGTGTTTACAAACCTGGGAATGTAAAATTAACGCCAAAAATTCTTAAAAATTCACAAGCACATATTTCAGAAAAATTTAATGTAGAACATAATCATATTGATTTTGTTTTTCATGGAGGATCTGGAAGTACGGTTGAAGAAATTCGTGAAGCCATAGGTTATGGTGTTATTAAAATGAATATTGATACCGATATGCAATATGCTTTTACATCTGGCGTACGTGATTACATTTTAGAAAAGCAAGCCTATTTACAAGCACAAATAGGAAATCCTGATGGTGATGATGTACCAAATAAAAAATATTACGATCCTCGCGTTTGGTTACGCAAAGGTGAAGAAACATTTGTTGCACGTTTAAAGAAGGCTTTTGAAGACCTGAACAACGTAAACACTTTATAAAATAAAAGCGCAAAAAACACGCATTTCAAATTAATCGTGTAATTTTGCTTGTCTAACTAACGCGAATCCTAACGGCTTTTAATAGTGAAAATCGTTACTCGCATAACTTAAAATCGTTAAGCACTATGTCTTGGTTTAAACGAAAAGAAAAAGGAATTCAAACCTCTACGGAGCAAAAGAAAGACACACCCAAAGGGTTGTGGTATAAATCGCCTACAGGAAAAATTGTTGATGCTAAAGAACTAGAGCAAAACTTTTATGTGAGTCCTGAAGACGGTTATCATGTAAGAATTGGGAGTAACGAATACTTCAAAATCTTATTTGACGATAACAAATTCAAGGAATTAGATGCCAAATTAGAATCTAAAGATCCTTTGAAATTTGAGGACACTAAAAAGTATCCAGACCGTTTAAAAGCAGCTCAAGAAAAAACCAAACTTCAAGATGCTGTTCGTACAGCCGTTGGAAAATCTAAAGGAAACGATCTAGTCATTGCCTGTATGGATTTCACATTTATAGGTGGTTCTATGGGGTCCGTTGTAGGTGAAAAAATAGCGCGAGCTGGACAATACGCCTTAAAGAAAAAAATACCGTTCATGATTATCTCCAAATCTGGAGGTGCACGTATGATGGAAGCCGCTTTATCCTTAATGCAATTAGCAAAAACCTCTGTTGTTTTGGCGCAATTAGCCGATGCTGGCATTCCGTATATATCTTTATGTACAGATCCAACAACTGGAGGAACAACCGCATCATTTGCTATGTTAGGCGATATTAATATTGCTGAACCTGGCGCATTAATCGGATTTGCTGGACCACGTGTAGTTCGTGATACCACAGGACAAGATTTACCAGAAGATTTCCAAACTTCGGAATTTTTATTAGAACACGGTTTCTTGGATTTTATTACACACCGAAAAAACTTAAAGGATAAAGTCAACTTATATATTGATTTAATTACCAATCAGCCATTGAGAGCGTAATATCTGTTACTTATTAGTAGCTAATACGCTAAAAAACAGAGCGGGACTTTTTCAAACAAAAAACGGCTGAATAATTAAAATTTACTATATTTGCAGCTTGAAAGAAAATCTTTCATATACATAACAATCATTTACAATAATATTAGAATGTATTTATCAAAAGAAGAAAAGCAAGAGCTTTTCGCAAAACACGGTAGCGGAAAAAACGATACTGGAAGCGCAGAAGGACAAATAGCAATATTTACACAACGCATCGAGCATTTAACACAACACTTAAAAACGAATCGTAAAGATTTCAATACGGAACGTTCATTAGTGATGTTAGTTGGTAAGCGTCGTTCGCTACTTGATTACTTAATTAAGAAAGATGTCTTAAGATATCGTGCAATTATTAAGGAATTAGGATTAAGAAAATAATCACATTTAAGAGGCTTCGCGCCTCTTTTTTGTTTTAAACATAACGCATTCGTAAGCGTATAAAATTCGTAAATAAGAAGCTAGATCCCGAAATAAGTTCGGGACTATAGGTTTTTCATTGGTCACATACACACAACAACTACAACAACACAACCCTGTCCGTCCAGTTTTGGCGGAGACCATTGTTTAATTAGAATTAAAAATTTATGATTCCAAAAGTATTTAGAGAGGTCATTGACCTTGGTGATGGTAGAGAAATTTCCATCGAAACAGGAAAATTAGCAAAACAAGCTCACGGTAGCGTTGTTGTGCAGTCAGGAAAATGTATGTTATTATGTACAGTTGTTTCCAACTACGAACAAAAAGACCTTAATTTTCTACCATTAACAGTAGATTATAGAGAGAAATTTGCAGCTGCAGGTCGTTACCCAGGAGGTTTCTTCAAAAGAGAAGCAAGACCTAGTGATGGCGAAGTACTAACCATGCGTTTAGTGGATCGTGTTTTACGTCCATTATTCCCAAAAGATTATCATTCTGAAACACAGGTGATGATTCAGTTAATGTCTCATGACGAAAATGTTATGCCAGACGCTATGGCTGGATTAGCTGCTTCTGCTGCTATTCAATTATCAGATTTACCATTTGAATGTGCTATCTCTGAAGCAAGAGTTGGCCGTATTAATGGTGAATTCATTATCAACCCTTCATTTGCGCAATTAGCAGAGTCTGATATCGATATGATGATAGGTGCTTCTGCTGATTCTGTTATGATGGTAGAAGGTGAAATGGATGAAATTTCTGAAGAAGAAATGGCAGACGCTATTAAGTTTGCGCATGAAGCTATTAAAATTCAATGTGCTGCTCAAGTAAAATTAGCAGAAGCATTCGGAAAGAAAGCTGTTCGTGAATATGAAGGTGAAAGAACGGATGAAGATTTAGAGAAAAAAGTTCATGACATGGCTTACGATAAAGTGTATGCTATTGCAAAAGCTGGATCTGCTAAACATGAAAGAAGTGATGCATTTCAACAAATAAAAGAAGATATTAAAGCTACTTTTTCTGAAGAAGAATTAGCAGATTACGGCGGATTAGTATCTGATTATTACCGTAAAGCTGAAAAAGCAGCTATTCGTGATTTAACTTTAAATGAAGGATTACGATTAGATGGTAGAAAAACGGACGAAATTAGACCAATTTGGTGTGAAGTAGATTACTTACCATCAACACATGGTTCGGCTCTTTTTACACGTGGTGAAACGCAAGCTTTAGCTACAGTAACTTTAGGAACATCTAGAGATGCTAACCAAATAGATATGCCATCGCAAGAAGGCGAAGAGCGTTTCTATTTACATTATAACTTCCCACCATTTTGTACAGGTGAAGCACGACCAATTCGTGGAACATCTCGTAGAGAGGTTGGACATGGTAACTTGGCTCAACGTGCTTTAAAAGGTATGGTTCCAGCTGAAAGTCCGTATACAGTGCGTGTAGTTTCAGAAGTATTAGAATCTAACGGTTCCTCTTCTATGGCTACAGTTTGTGCAGGAACAATGGCATTAATGGATGCTGGTGTTCAAATGACGAAGCCTGTTTCTGGTATTGCAATGGGATTAATTTCTGATGCTGCTTCTGGAAAATACGCTGTATTATCTGATATTTTAGGTGATGAAGATCATTTAGGAGATATGGATTTTAAAGTAACAGGAACTGCTGATGGTATTACAGCTTGCCAAATGGATATTAAAGTAAAAGGTCTTTCTTATGAGATTTTAGTGAATGCACTAAAACAAGCTCGTGATGGCCGTTTACATATCTTAGAGAAACTAGTTGAAACAATTGCTAAACCAAATGCAGACGTTAAAGAACATGCACCAACAATGGTAACAAGACGTGTTCCTAACGAATTCATTGGCGCCTTGATTGGACCTGGAGGAAAAGTAATTCAGGAAATGCAAAAAGAAACAGATACCACTATCGTTATTAACGAAGATCCTGTAACGGAAGAAGGTATTGTTGAAATTTTAGGAGTTGGTAAAAAAGGTATTGAAGCTGTTATGGCAAAAATTGATGCTATTTTATTCAAACCTACAGTTGGAAGCGTATATGAAGTAAAAGTAATCAAAATGTTAGATTTTGGTGCTGTTGTGGAATATTTAGATGCACCAGGAAACGAAGTGTTATTACACGTAAGTGAATTAGCATGGGAACGCACAGAAAACGTATCAGATGTTGTAAACATGGGAGACGTTTTTGATGTGAAATATTTCGGGTTAGACTCCAGAACACGTAAAGAAAAAGTATCGCGTAAAGCTATTCTACCAAAACCAGAAGGTTTTGTAGAAAGACCACCAAGAGATGACAAACGTTCTGGTGGACGTGATAACAGAGGTTCTCGTGACAACAATAGAGGTCGTGATAATCGTCGTGATGACAGAAAACCAAGAGAAGATAAGAAGGACGAATAATTCTTTTTAAAATCTATATATTAAAAAGCCTATTCATTAAAATGAATAGGCTTTTTTTTAGGTCCTATCACAAAAACTCATAATACTGAATACGTTGTAAAAGCAGCTTGATTATCCCTTTTATAGAATACGCTCATCAATTTTAACATGTTTATAAAATACTTATAATTAGGTATTTTATAAGCCTATAATTATAACTAATTTGAACTATTAAATACAAATACGCTAAATCAACATTATGAAAAAAATCTTAACCTTTTTAATTTTTGCAACTTTGCTTGCGTGTTCTGAAGATGACACCAACAATCAACAAGCCCAAAATAACTCACAACTTGAAGGCGGAACTATTTACACAGCTCAAATTGTTGAAATTAATATTGATACAGCAACTTCAGAAACGTATCAAGGTACTTTAGGAGACAAAACAATTGAATTAAGAAGAACAACAGAAAACTCATTAGTATTCTTCGTTGAACCAGATTTTGTACTTGGTAATACAACCCTAACAGTAGCGGGTTTAAACAATTTAACAGTTAATTATAATATTGAAGCAACCTTACTAACACAAACGGTTACCGAAACTATCCAACCTTATTTTGATCAAATAGCTGCAGAAAAACAAGCATTTATAACAGAAGATTTTGGTGATAAAGCCATTCAGCTAATTGATGGCTTTACAAATTTATATGCCACTTTAAACGATCAACAAAAAGAGGATATTTCTTTGTTCTATAAAGCTAACAAGAATTTAATAGATGCCACAATAATTGGAGATGTAAATAAATTCAATTCCAATGTGGTTACACAGTTTTCACGTTGTAAAGCGTCCATTTACTTAACAGGTATTCTGGGTGTATTTACCACCATTTCAACAACCTTACCATTCACACAAATTGCAACACCAATTTTGGCGGTTAGTACTGGCATATTATTAGCGAAAACCTATGAACATTGTAGTTCACTTGCTTCAGAATCTATTAAAAATGTATTTGTTCAGGCTGAAGATCAAATTTTTAATTCCAGAGGTATCAATTCTCCTATAACGTTTAATAACGATGTCGCGAGAGACTTGATTATTCAAATACAAAATAGAAACATGCAACCTAATGATGTTAACGATTCCAATATTATAATAAGCACCTATTTTAGTGCTACCAATGATTTTAATGCTTTAGTAATCCAAAAAATGAATATTGCCATAAATTATTTAAACACGGAATGGTCTATATTTTTTAATATTACTCCATATGAAGTTATAACAGCCAATGCTGCACCAGAAACCCAAACAGATAACATAACCGATGAAGATTATAACAATTTTACATTTTCTGTTTCTAATAGTAATCTAAATTTAGAAACAATAAGCTTTTCTAATGGAGGCATTAATGCTAAAATTAAAGTGATAGATCAAACTATAGTAACTAATAATCTTGAAACTGGAACATTAAATTTCACTTATCAGGATGATTTTAATAATTTTTCAGGTGAATTTGAAATTGCGGTTAGAGCTGGATTTGATATTTTTACAGATGCTGCTGCACTTAAAATTATTTTAGAGGCAAATGCAGTAGACGTTTCAGACCCACGATGGGACACAACTTCAGTTACAGAAATTCAAAATCTTCTCTTTGATCTTTATGAAACAAGAGAGATAACTTTTAATGGAATGAGTGGCAGGTTTCAAACGCTTCGTTTTACTGAAAATACAATTTCAGTGCTTCCAGCTGAAATATCAGAATTAACTGACCTCATTACGTTAAATCTTAACGAAAATCTACTAACTACAATTCCAGCAGAAATAGGTCAATTAACTAAATTAGTTCAGTTATACATAGAAGAAAATGAATTAAGTAGCATCCCTTCGGAAATAGGTCTTTTAAGTAATCTAGAGGCATTGTACTTATCCGATAATCAATTATCCAGTTTACCATCGGAGATAGGAAATTTAACTAATTTAACTTTTGCTGGTTTTTCAACAAATCAATTAACTAGCTTACCCAGTAGTATAGGTAATTTAACAAATATAGTTAGTTTAGGGTTGGCAGCAAATCAGTTAAATTCTATTCCCAGCAGTCTAAGTAACCTAAATGAATTAACAGCGTTAAATGTAGCTCAAAATCAACTATCTACTATTCCAAGTGAAATAGGGAATATGTCAAATTTAAACATTTTAGATTTAGGCCAAAACAATTTGATTTCTGTGCCAAGTACAATAGGGACTTTAACCAATTTAAGCTCTTTTTCTGTATTTTCAAATCAAACTTTAAAATGCTTACCACCCTTAGTTTGGGATCTAAATACAATTCATGGCGTGCCATTTCAAATTAGCGGATCTGCTATAAACGGAATTAATGACACAGACTGTTCTCAATAATTTCTAATTTTCAATTTTAAAAAAACTTAATCAAAGCCTATTCATAAAGTTGAATAGGCTTTTTTTATTATCTTTAGTTGTAATTTGTTAACATTCAAGTATGAACGCTATTACTCTAGAGCCATTTACACATAATTCAAAGCGTTGTATTGCCATTAAATTTACATACTGTTTTGAAACTAAAGAATCCATAAAAAGATTTAGTGGCGTTTATTGGACAAAAACACATAGAACATTTTACATGTATTATGATGAAGTTAGACTTGAGGATTTTAAGAAACATCTTAAAACAGAAGGCCTGCGACTTTTAGAAAGTCAAGATGAGAAAAGTATTCCACGCTATAGCAAAGGTGTTAAGTTGGAGCTTAAACCATTAAACCAAGAAAAAACTTTAGTGTACCGTCATTTTTTAAATTTTCTTAAGGGCAAAAGATTTAGCACAAGTACTATTGCCTCCTATAGCGGATTCATACTCGAGTTTTTACGTTTTACGGAGTCAAAACCTGTAAACGATCTTAACGAAAATGACGTAAGGCACTATATAGAATGGACTGTAGAAAAATTGAATTATGCCATAAGCACACACAGGCAAATGGTAAGTGCTTTTAAGCATTTTGCGTACTTCTATCCTGCCTGCTCTATAGATACAGATAAAATTTACATGCCAAAAAGAGATAAAAAACTACCTGTAGTTTTGAGTATTGAAGAAGTGCTTCTCATACTAAAAACAACTAGAAACCTAAAGCATCGAGCCATTATAGCCATGCTCTATGGATCTGGATTACGAATAGGTGAAATAATAAATCTAAAACTTTCAGATTTTGATTTTAACCGAAAGCAGTTGCACATACAAAACACGAAAGGCCGAAAAGATAGGTATACAACCATTGCAGAAAGTCTGTATCCATTATTAAAAAACTATCATAGCACCTATTCTCCAAAAACATATTTTGTTGAAAACCCAAAAGGCGGAAAATATAGTCCAGAATCTATACGTTCATTTTTAAGAAAAAGCACAACTGCTGCAGGAATTACAAAAACTGTAACACCTCACACGCTGCGTCATAGTTATGCTACACACATGTTGGAACAAGGGACAGATATCCGCTATATTCAGGAGCTATTAGGACACAGCCGACCAGAGACTACCATGATTTATACACAAGTTACTAAAAAAGATTTACAGCAAATAAGCAGTCCTTTGGATACTGCCATAAAAAAATTATCTTTACGTGATAACGGTAACACAAAACTTACTATATCCTGACCTATTTACCGGATATAAGTGATAAAAGTTACTATATAACACGTTAGCACCAATTTGAGAAAAACCGATGATAAAAACGATAATTATAGTAATAAGTGTGTTTTTAATTCTAACAGGATTCAAAACCTATAAGTTTCTGAAAGAAAACGTTAAGAAAATTCCAAAAGTAAGTTTTGAGGAACAACTTAAAACTTACAAAGAATTAGGATACGAATTTAACAGCGGAATCACTAAAGAAACGTTACTCGAATCATACGACAAATCTGATTTTGAAGACGATACTTGGGTTCTTATGTATGTCGCTTTAGGTTCGACAATAGAAAGAGAACCTTGGACACCAATAACAAATGATTGTTGGCATTTCGATGCTGAATGTATTGAGGATAATGGCTCTTATATCAACATCCTCGAAAACATTAAAAGAATATCTAAAAACAAACTGAACTTTGAAAATATTAAGGATTTTGTTGACATAGATAATGAAAAAGCTTGGGTTTCTTTTGAGCTAAACGGAAAAAATCACAAATGGAATTTAAGAATTGATAATGATTGGGTTGATGGTTCTATATTCGATAAGATTAATGAGCTGAACTCGGAATTAAATAATCCTGAAAAATTGACTTTTATTGGTTTAGGTCAAGATGGAGTAATTGACTTTATGACTGACAAAGAAATGGCTGAATTTAAAAAAATGACTAATATCAAAATAAAGTGGTTGAACGGAATTAAAGATATTGGCGAATAAAAAACTGGTGCTAACACCGTATAAAATTAATTGCTGGTTTTAGCCAATTTACGAAAGTCCTCGCGGACTTTCTATCTGTGATTTATTTGCTAAATTTAGTGCTTAAATCAAGCAACTAATCTTATACAATCACGTTGGCAGTAATGTGAGCAACAAACCCTGAATTAAACAAATGAACATTTTGAAACTACCAAAACTATTATTTATAACTTTTTCTTTGTTGATTTTTTGCAACCCTTTATTTAGCCAAAAATTAGAACCCAAAGAACGAATAGGAAATAATCCTGAACACATTATTAATTCTAAAATAATGGAAAAAGAGTATTTAATACATATGTCTTTTCCGAAAAACTATTCGACGAAAGACACAATAACTTATCCTGTTCTCTATGTTTTGGATGGAAAAAGCACTTATAGATATTTCAACTCATCAAACATTGATTTTGAAAAAATCGAAGATGTGATTCTCGTAGGAATCAGTCATAAAGTAAATGGAATAGAATCAAGAATTAATAGATTTAATGACTACACACCATATCGAGACACATTAACTGACAGAAAATTTGAGAAGAAGTTCGGAATCGAAAAGGGAACAATAAAAACCGGTGGAGCAGTTAAATTTTTAGAGTGCATTAAGAAAGAAATAGCACCTTTTATTGATGAACATTATAAAACGAATTTTGACAGAGGAATTTCAGGACATTCTCTTGGTGGTTTATTTACAGCATACTGTTTCTTGAATTCTGACAATTACTTTACCCGATTTGGAATAAATAGCCCTTCTTTTCAAATGAACGAAGATATATTTTTAGAGCCAGCTATCGTTAAGTTAACGAGTAATGAAACTTGGAATATCGAACCAACCAAAGTATTTATTTCAACAGGAGAAAATGAAAGTCCAATGATGGTGTCTAATATGATTAAGTTTAGTTTATATCTTAAAAAAAGTAACTACGAAAATGTTAATATGAATTGGAGAATATATAGAAATGAATCTCATACGTCAGTAATTCCGTTTAGTCTAAATGGTACGCTAACAACCTTATATGGAAAACAATAAAACACTACTGCCAACAACGTGTATAATTAATTGCTTTGGTCGTTGTTTATTTGGAAAATTCCTTCGGAATTTTCTCGCGTTCGTTTTTGTTTACTAAATTAGTTGCTTAAACACGCAACTAACCATACACAAAACCGTTGCCAGTAATTTGAGGAATGACGAACTTAACCAGAAGAAAATTTATTAAAAGAGGAATTTTAGCCTCAATTGGATTAGTTCTTTTGGACTCACTTTGGTTTGAGAAATATGTAATTGACTGGAATTACTTTGACATCTCAAAATCGGAAAAAGACAAAATAAAAATCATTCAAATTTCGGATTTACATTTCGACCAATTAAGATACTTTCACAAATCTATTGCAAAAAAAATCAACTCAATAAAACCTGATTTAATATTTATAACTGGAGATTCTGTTGATAAAACAGAAAAAATAAAACCTCTGAATGAATTCCTTGAATTAATTGATAATTCAATTAGAAAGTATGCGATAACTGGAAATTGGGAATATTGGGGAAATGTAAATCTGACAGAACTTAAAAGTATTTATTCTAAAAATAATTGCGAATTATTGATAAACGAGAATAGAACAATTTCAATTAAAAATAGAGAAATCTCAATAATCGGAATTGACGATTTTGTTGGCGGAAACGCTGATTTTGGAAAAGCAGTTGAAAATCTAAAAGAAACTGAAACCAATATTGTTTTATCACATTGTCCTGAACACAGAGATATAATCACAAAACAAAAAGGAAATCTAAATATTGATTTAGTACTTTCTGGACATACTCACGGAGGACAAATTACATTTTTAGGATTTGTACCTTTCAAACCTCAAGGAAGTGGAAAATATTTAAAAGGTTGGTATAAAGAATCCGAACCGAAAATGTACATATCAAAAGGAATAGGAACAAGTATTTTACCAATCCGATTTGGAGCAAGAGCGGAAATGGTAGAAATGGAAATATAAAAACTACTGGCAACAACGTGTATAATTAATTGCTTTGGCAAGTGCTTATTTGGAAAATTCCTTCGGAATTTTCTCTGGTTCGTGATAGTTTACTAAATTAGTTGCTTAACCACGCAACTAACCATACACAAAACCGTTAGCTACAATTGCGGAAACCACTCAAACGCAAGCAATACGCAACTGAATTACCTCTGATTTCTGCCAAACATTACGCTGATTTCACTCTGCCGATTTCCCACTCGAACGTGAAACAAAAACTAATCGGATTTCCCACTCAAACGGAATTTAAAAAGCTTATTAAAAACCGAACTGAACTCTAAAAACCAATCTTGCCGATTTTCTCACTCAATCGGATTTAAAAAAGTTTACGGAATAAAACAACGTCTGAACTTTACGGACAAAAAACAACTGTAGCTAACACTGTGTATAAAAAATGCTTATTTTAGTGCCTAATCAAAAGGAAAGTGCGTGTTTGCTTTCTTCCGATTTTCGTTCCGAAAATCCTCTGACGCAAACACGCACTTTTCATACACGAAACCGTTAGCTGTAATAAAACCAAACGCCAAATGAACTACCAAAATGAAATGGATAAAGTATTTAACCAAATCCAAGATAAATTTGCAGAAGCAATATCAGCACTTTTAAGAAATATTAATGATAAAGAAAAAAGTGTTGAAGCTTTGACAAAAATGGAAAATCAGCCGACAGAAGATGTTCTAAAAAGAATTAACAAAATAGCAATTGATAAAGAAGACTATGAAACGTGTGAAGCTCTAAAAATATACGCAAAAAATAGAGGAATAAAACTTTAAACAGCATAATGAAAATACTTATTCAATCAGATATTGATGATAATCTTGAACTAATAGACGAATTCAAAGATTATGAAATAGAAAAGCAAGAAGCCGATATAGGAAGTGGTGCAGATTGGTGGTTTACTCTATTAACAATTGGAGGAATCGCAGGAACAATATTTTTGAGCGGAAAAAAAATTGAAGAAAATTTAGAAGCTTGGATTAAAATCGGAACCAGAATCAAAAATATTCTAAAAAAGAAAAAGAAGATAAACGTCTTTTTAGACAAAGATGCTTCAATAGCATTAGCGATTAAAGAAATTAATGACAAAACAAAAAAGCTAAAATCTATTGAATTAATTTTTGACAAGAAATTGAGTAATGGAGGACTTGAAAAAGTTTATAATGACGGAAGAAAAGCTGGAGATTTAATTTCTGAACCTTATAATTTTTATATTTTAATTTTTAAGGTTAACGAAAATGACCAGTACATTTTTTGTATAAAATCAAACGGAGAAATTAAATACAAAGATATTTTTAGTGATGCTTGGTTTGATTACAATTATGATTGGAATACAATTGAAAATCGAAAAGATTACTACAGCTAACACCGTATATAATTTATTGCTAGTTCTAGCCTACTTACGAAAATCCTCGCGGATTTTCTATTCGGTTTTTATTTGCTAAATTACGTGCTAAACCACGCAACAAACCATATACAAACACGTTAGCTTTAATGCTGGAGCAAGTTTGCGGAATTGAAAAAAGCTAGTTTATTTTTCGATTTTTTTTTTTGAGTTTTAAGAATAAAAAAACGAAAAACTCTGTTGCGGAATTTTGAAATTTACGCCGAATTCTCACTCAAACTCTGAATTGAATTGCGTCTGAATTTTTAGCTCGTTTGCGGAAAAGAAATCTGAATTAAAAACTCGGAATCTCACTCAATCGGAATTTAGCAAGTTGCGGAATTGTTTACTCGAATTCTGAATTGAAAATTATTGCTGAAATTTAAGCAAATTTGCGGAATTAAAAACTGACCGAAAAAAGAAAATCGGAACGAAATATTAAGCGGACAAAAAAGCACTAAAAGCTAACAACGTATATAAAAAATTGCTATTTTGTGCTAAATCAAAAGGTCGTTGCACGTTTGCTACGTCTGATTTTCCTTCGGAAAATCCTCGCACGCAAACCCGCAACTTTCCATATACAAAACCGTTGTGCATAATTATGAAAAACGCTTTAATTATATTTTTAATTCTTATAACGACGAATGTTTGTGCGCAAGAATTATCTAAAGAAGAAACGCAAGAAAAGCGTTTTTTAGAAGCTGAAAAATATTTAAAACGAAATAAACTTAAAAAGGCATTATTTAAGTATCAATTTGTGTGTGGCACTTATTCACCAGAAACAGAATTTAAGCATAAAGCAAATACAAAAATTGATTCATTACTACCTATAGTTCAAAAAAAGGAAATGAAAAAATGGGAAGGTATATGGGAATTAAAACAGTTAAAAACTGATATGTTTGAATTTGAAAAGATTAGTATCACTAAAGATTCAATAGCCTTTTTTAAAAACAAAAGTGACAGCATTGCGTCAAGAACTGAAAAAATAAAAATTCCTGAATTCAATCACAAAGATTTTTTAAATACCAGAAGTATAGTTTTCCCGAATAACGAAGTTTGGGAATTTAATGTTGAAAAACATAAACGGAAAGATAGACTGTTTGTAAAATTAAAAACTGACTCTGAAGGAACGAGTTATATGATTCTTGACCATCGACATATGATTATTGACAGAAAAGAGAGGAAAAAGGCTTTAGCCGAAGAAGTTAGGACATTTTTCACGAGAATAAAATAACTATGCACAACAAAGTACTGTGGTAAAAAACAAGAAAAATTGAATTAATTTTTCACTAAGTTACCTCTGTAAGTATCCTCATATATTAGTCCTGATTTAGCAATTGCAAAAGCCTGTTTTAGTAGCTTATTACAGACAGCTATTAGTGCTAGTTTTTTGCTCTTTCCTTTGGCTACTAATCGTTCATAAATTTCCCTGCATGCCTTGTTGTATTTACATGCATTAAAACTGCACATAAATAATAAATTACGAAGCTTCTGGTTACCTATCTTGCTGATGCGAGGTCGTCCTTTTACACTGCTTCCGCTCTTTCTAATTACAGGCGTTAAACCTGCATAACTACACAACTCACTTCCGCTTGTAAAACGCTCAAAACCGTCTGTAAGAACAACCAACATGAGCGATGTTTTCGCACCAATGCCTGGTATTGTTTTTAAACGTGTTAACACATCTTGATGCACTTGTTTTACTAAAATTAGTAATTTATCTTCCAAGGTTTTCATTTCTTTTTTAACCTGTTTTAAACTACGTTTCAAAGATTGCACAACCGCTTTACTTGGATAACCTAAAACTTCTTCACCATGTAATTTGTTTTTTATCATCGTGCTCTGTTTTGTATACATAGAAAGGAGTCTGGTCATCTGTAAGCATTCTGTTTGGTGTTTAGAATTGCCTTGCCAAAGTTTTAATTCTACCTGTTGTGCATACTCACAAATCAGTTTTGAATCACTCTTATCTGTCTTGATCTTCGAGAGCTTCATCTGGATAAAGCGTTTAACTGCTAACGGATTTTCTACAGACAATTTGATGCCAGATTCCAACAAAAAATAAGCTAATTGATAGTGATAATATCCGGTTGCTTCCATCACACAATGACTGTTTTCGTTTAAGAGTTTAACCAACTTTTTAAAACCAGAAACCCTGTTTTTAAACTGATAATAATTGCCATCGGAATCCGTGACATCAAAAACCAAGTGGCTAATGTCTATTCCAAAATATTTAATATCTTTATTCATAAGAAAATGTTTTTTGAAAGGACAATCTACGCGAGTTTCAACGACTTAAAATCGAGGTCTAAAAGCCTCATAGAACTGTACGAAAT
>Ga0209345_10000404_pt1 | contig 56150 bp, 107 predicted proteins | sample Cruoilmetagenom7_FD_187294 | JGI IMG/M metagenome (GOLD analysis project Ga0209345, IMG submission 187294) | Oil polluted marine microbial communities from Coal Oil Point, Santa Barbara, California, USA - Sample 7 (SPAdes) (version 2) | ecosystem: Environmental > Aquatic > Marine > Oil seeps ... | reverse complement strand
AAAAAAAAAGATTCCTTTCATATGCGAAACGGATTTATGTCATTACGGAAAAATCTAATCGTTTAATCATTCTCTCAAGGCTTCAACACCGGCTTTAATTTCCAAGATCTGACGCTCTAACCAATTACGTCCCTTTACCCAACTTAAGAAAAGACTGGCTAATGCTGGTAAATCGTTTTTGATAGCATCTATCAACCAATCAACCGTAAGCCAGTTTAAATCCGGGACTTGAGAAACAGCTCTTTCAAGCTTGCCATAATGATCCGGAGGGAAAAGCGACCAGAGGCTCTTATTATTTTGTACCAGGGGAACCACTGTGTTCACTGTAATATTATGCTCCTTCAGGCTGCTGATCAGGACTCCTCTGAATATCGAAGGCGCATTGACTGCTACCAGACCACGAAGCGTGATTTCACCAAAGCCTTTAATGGCTTTTAAATCAAACACTGGGAACCCTCTCTATGGTAAAGGAAGCATCACAACTCGGGCACACCGCTGTTCTTGCTGACGGAGCTATCGCAATAGGTTGTTTGCAATCAGGACATTCCAATTCTCCGGATTCGCCGTCTCCTGCCTGAATATGAGTATCACCACGTCTTTTTTTCTTGGGCTGTCCGGCGATGCTTTCCGTAGGACCACTGCCCGAATCTAATAACCCTTTCGCTATCGCCATTCCTAAACTTTCAAACGGGGACGCCCACTGGGACCGCTTCTCTTTTTCTTGTTGAATAGTAGCAGCGGCAGCATGACGCTCGTTTTCAAGTTTCTGAAGCTCTAATTGCCAGTTCCGTTTGGAGACTTCCATTTCCCATTCAAAGCGGCGCTGTGCCGCCGCGCTTTCCATCTCCATCTTCATTAGGGCCAGGCGTATTTGCGGCGGATCGTTTGGCGACTCACCGGCTTTTTGATATCCAAGAGCTCCCGCTATTTGAGCAACCTCGTCTATAACTCCAGTGATTCCATTAAGTGAACCCTTATTTCCTGTAGTGCTCGCATCATTTACTGCCTTAGTAAGCATTTCTATCTGAACACGAAGGCTATCCTCAACAGATTTCAGTTGTATTTCGTGCACCTTTTCCCGGAATCCCTCGTTAGAAGTTCTCAACGCACTGATTTCGTCTTTAGCCTTATCCTGAATTTGCAGGAGTGTTGCTTTCATTTCTTCCTGTTGCTGTTGCACATCAAAGTTTCCCAGATTTACCGATCCTTTGACCTGGAACGGTGCATCAGGAGGAGAGTTTTCAGCATCGCGAGCCTGTCGCGCGATGCGCTCCTCCTCTTCAAACTCTCGTTGAGCACGAGCACTTTTCCTTTTCTTGTCCCAATACGACGATTCATCAGCTTCGTGCATATTATCTTTGATTGCACTCGGATTTGTGATACTTCGAGTTGTCGGATTAAATACGTCTTCAACTGGCATATATTTCCTCCTCTATATGTTCTTCAGGCTGGTATTCTGGATGTTTCTGTTCTTTCTCTTGACTCTTATGGAAATTATCCATTGCAAGCAGTCTCTCCTCTCTCTCTTCGTCTGTTTCCTCGACCGTGTATCCAGTTAAAGTGACTCCCTTTTCCTTAAAGTACAAATAGCAAACAGTGTCTATGAAATTACCCAGGGGCATATCAACTCGCCAGCCCCAAAGATTGATAGAAGCGTCTTGGGCGGCCCGAAGTATAGGAGAATAATCAATGGTATAAATACGTGGGACGAATTTAACTTGCATCGCAGAAGCAAGGTTAGTAGTTGCCATAGGAGCTGAAGTTGCTTGACCTGGGCCCTTTTTCTTTTTCTTTCTTGAAACATCGTCGGGATCAACCTCTTTTTGTTGAGCAAACATAGAGTTTTCCCTTTGTTCTCTCGTTCGGTCTTTCCAGGGAGGCATTGTGATCTCCCCTGTTTCTACATTACACCTACCAGCGGACTTATGGGCTCCCGGTTCCATCCGGCCTTGCCTGAAAACGTGTGTCCTGAATTCATTGAGAAACGAAAACCACTCTCCACATACACATTTATATCCATCAGACGACTGAAAAGTTTTAGATTCTTCCACGTTGTTCTCCTATTCTACTCTCATTCCCCGCACATTCCTTCGTGATTAGTATTATCATATCAAAGGCCAATTTGTCAATAACCCATAACGAAAACAATGATGGAAACATATGAGTTGTTTTCATGTATGAAATAACCTTTGATTTTAAACATCTTTTAAGCCGCTTTAAATCGGGGTGCCGAAGCTAAATGGAACAGTAATACCCTACGAGGGATCCCCCCTAGGAAATTTTTTTAAGGACCCTTAAGGGGACGTATTAAATGCTTCCTTGTCAGCTTCAAAAGTCAGATATACTCAAACATCAGAAATGTTCGTTGATGCTTCAACAGTGGATAAGTTGACAACCTCTCGCAAATATGATAATAAAGTAGTGTCCGGAGGTTACTTATGAAAAATCAGGTAGTAGCCATGTTGATAGCGGAAGGAACGAGGGCCCTGGGCACTTGGTTCCGAGGTAGACCGGTTAACATTGAACGAGCCCCCACACATTTTAATCTGGAGTCAACTTTGATTTCCCCTCATTTACTAGAAGGTCCTATTGATGATCCTGATCCCGAGATTCCGATTCCAGCTCCTTCAATTAAAACTCCTTCAAAAACCCCGCTCTCGACAAAAGCTACTCAAATAGCGACAGGCTGTATCCCGTGTGCCATAGGACACATCGGCACTTGCTCTGGTGTCATAAATGAAGCCATGCGTTTTGCAAAGAAAGACGGCTTGCAAGGTGAGGAGGTACTGGATCGTGTGGGTATGTGCCTTGATGAGTTAAATGCGATGGAGCGGATAGACTTGAGACCGGAAATGACGGTTGACCTGGTAGATTGGGAAAGAGAGCTCGCAGATCAGGTCTTAGTTTTATCACGGAATACTCGTCATTTACTGGAAGGCCTGTCTACCGTTGAAGACCTTGAGCGAGCTGCTGCTGATACTCAATCGGCGCGCGCTGATATATGGCGGCAGTGGATGAGAAAGCGAATGGAACATTTGACACCCGAAGAGTCTACTCACATTCAACAAAACGCGATCAGCAAGATAACTGATCTGCTAAAAAAAGATGATATCAAAGATACTTCGATATTTGACGAGGGGGTTGACGATGATTAAGAGAAGGACAGAAAGTTATTATGGGTCTGGCCGGCGTAGAGCCTGGTGGGAAAGAGAGCGGAGAGTTAGTTCAATGCTTCCGCCCGGCAGAAGTGGCGCTGATAGGCAACGCCGCAATTATCTTAACCCGGACTGCGTTTATGTTAAAGAACAGTTATTTGGGAGCTGAGAATGGCTAATACATTACCGAACCCGGAGCGGATTTCTTCCAGTGAAGACACAGAGCGTTTTCACGTTACTATGTCAGTAATATCTATGGTAATTGCGATTGCTGGAGCCTGGGGTTTCAAGAAGATGAGTGAACGTCTGGAGGTAAGGAAATGTTGAACAAACAAAAGTGTGAAGATTGGATCATGACTCAAGTTGATGATATTATCGCACTAAAGTCACTTCGAGCGGCGGTAAGGAATGATTTTATTCAAAATCGTTTCCCAAATCTGGTAGATTTGGATTTAGAAATAACGACTCAACTTAAAACGGCCAATGTAAATTTATTAATGGCTGTCGAAGATTGTAGTGGTTTTCTCGAAGTTAATAGAAACAGGCTTCGACAGATCGTGAAGCCTGACCAGGGAGGCGCCTTTGTCCCTGATGTATTACTGCAAAGTCACTTCGAGCGGTAGTAATAACGACTCAACTTCAAGGAGGCAAGTAATGAAATGTAACGTCGATGATATGGTTTGTCAGGTTAATTTGATAGCGACTCTCAGGCAACTTCAAGTTGTTTTGGGGGATAGTCAATTTATAAATCGCTTTCCTGAGCTGGAAGGTTTGGACTCAAAGATTGAGGCTAATATTGAGGCTTCCAGAAATGAATTACATGAGACTATTGCAGCTTGTAGTGATGTTCCTATTGAAGAGGAGGAAATATGGCCGAGCGAGACATACGAATAGCTCCCGGATGGGATATTAACAAACTCATTGATTTTCAAACGGACTGTATCGACCCTCTCGCATTAGCTATTATAATGGAAGCGCTTGATTATGCGTTAGAAATGTCTACAAGGCGGCTTGCAAGTGCCGGTAAGATATTTGAGCAAGTGGAAGATTCTGCATATGTGGATGTCCTGCCTACGATTAAAGCGATACGGATAGCTCTGGGGAAGACTCCTCAGTGTACACCGGAAGGTCCCAGGGTATTGCCCGAACCGACTTCTATGGAAGCTCTTATTGAGAAAATTCAAACTTCACCTGAAAAAATTAAGTCGCAGGAAGATTTACATAAACTGATAAGACGTTGAAGAGGAGGAAATATGGCTGAGAGAGACATACGAGTAGCTTCTGGATGGGATATTAACAAACTCATTGATTTTCAAACAGACTGTATCGATCCTCTTGCATTAGCTATTATAATGGAAGCGCTTGATTATGCGTTAGAAACGTCTGCAAGCCGTCTTGCAAGTGCCGGTAAGATATTTGAGCAAGTGGAAGATTCTGCATATGTGGATATCATGCCTACGATTAAAGCGATACGAGAAGCTCTGGGGAAGATGCCTCAGTGTACACCGGAAGGTCCCAGGGTATTACCCGAACCGACTTCTATGGAAGAAGCTATTATTGAGAAAATTCAAAGTTCTCCTGAAAAAATCAAGTCGAAGGAAGATTTGCAAAAAATCTTGAAGGATAGTCCTGTACTTTCCGCGTTGGTCAAAGCTCAAGAGGAGGGAAAGCCTCTCTCCGAAGTTAAGGTTCCTCCTTCTAAGCCTCCGGAGCCCGCTCTTGAGACTAAGCCTGCTGTAGATGTAGCAAAAATAGATATAGAGGCTATCAAGGGCAGTTTAATTGATATGTTAGACGAGGAGAAAAAGTCGGCATCAATTACGAGACTGGAAAAGGGGTTGGAGAAACTAGACAGTGATATATTTATTGGTATTCAAGATATTGAGGATTCTATTGAGAGTTATCGTGATGCCGAAAGAGACGAAAAGCAAGGCGCCTTTGAGGAAATAACGGAAGCTATCGAGGGGCTTGATATAGACGAGGTTGAGTCAGAGCTTGCGAAGCCAAAGCAAGAGCCTGCGAAGCCTACGAAGGAGTCACCTAAATCGGGAGGGATGGCTGACCCCTGGGGAAAAGCCATCTTTGAAGGAGAAGGGAAAGAAGCTCATCTGTCAGGGGAGTACGATTCCCCTGGGGCTCTGGCCAGTGCGCTCGGCATAAAAGTTCGCGGAGCTACTACTACTCCAAAGGCATTTACCCGGGCCGGATTTGAGGTTAAAGGAAATGGAGATAAGCCAGAAAAAGGCAAGGGAAAGTTCATCGTTCGCAGGGTTGGCCCCACAGAACGTAAATATAGACTTCCGATGAAGTCAGAGCTTGGCGGGGAGCTTGGCGAATTTGAAGGGCCAACTCACAGCAAGGAAAGATCATGAAGGCTATTATAGCAAGCGGATTTTATCTAGTTCTTATGCAGGGTCGAGAGATACACAGCCAAGATATTCTCATAAAGGAGCATAATGGATAGGTCGTCTTACAACAAATGTATGGTTCCTTATATGAAGGGCGGTGGTGAAGATCGTAAGCTCCGTTTTTGTATTGGCGCCAAGATTTGTTCGGGCAAGGCTAAGGCTGAAGATGAAGCAAAGCATATTTGCTTAACCACACCAAAAAAAGAGAAAACGATAAAAAGAAAAGGGAAGAAATCTGATTGTCCGAAGGACATGGCTGAGCTCGCTGGTTGTGTTACTTCCCAAATAACAGTAAACGACCTGGCAACTAATTTTCGGCAGGTTCTGAGTGAAGCTCTCCAAAATTGTGGATGTGGAACACAAAAAAAGCAGAAAAAACAGACAAAAATGGATAAGGCGCTGGAACAAATGACTCCGGAACATTTTGAAGCGCTTCAGGTTATTGGAGAAATGCAAAAAAATTATGAAGGGATGTCCAAGTGAATATTGAACCGTTGAGAAAGTATCTTGAAGGAGTGGACGCTTACAAATCCGGAGATAAAGATCTGGCATTACAATTATTGGCTTCCAGTATCGGAGCTTCAGAACCGACTGATATAATGCGAGATTCTCTTGATAATTTGATTTCACCGAACGATGCGACATTGACCTTGATACTTCATGAGTGTAAAGGAGATTAATGGAAGGTTTTACATGTAGCTTGAAAAATATCAGACCGATCGCGGAATGGGTAGACACTCCTGCTGAAGGAGAGGACTGTCCTCCTTGCTTGATAGCTCCAATAGCCAGCTATTATCTGGGAATTCTGACTGCCGCGGGAGAAAATGATATTGCGAAAAAGCTGGAATCTGTATTTGAGGCGGGAGATATCTTGACAATTTGCCAGGAACTAGATAATATTAAAACAGAGGTGGGAGAGAAAACTCTTAAAGAACTAAAGGATATTGATTGCTTCGCACAATCCTTTAAGCAAGATTAAGCAATTTTAAGCAAGATGATTATTAAAATATAAAGGGGGAAGCAAATGAAAAAGTTGAGTGGTAAATGGATCACCGTCCCGCTGGCACGAAGAATTGTGGGTCTGCCTGGTACTGCTAGCAGTAAGTTTAACCGGTGTGTGGGTGGAAAATTATTCAAGAATCATACTGGTTCTCAGAAGGCGCAAAGAGAAGCCTTCACTACTGCCGCCAAAGAGTGCAAGGGAACAAGGGGATAGTCCTTTTCTTCGGAACAAAGGGATAATCCTAATCTCCCGCTGAAAATTAAAGGCTCGTGTTTATTCACGAGCCTTTAATTTTCAGCTTTATTCACGAGCCTTTATTTTTTCATTAGACCGAGAAGCTGTGCTGAAGAAACAGTTTTTATTCCTGCATGATCTCCACATATTGCAACCGGTAATTACCTTGAGTTTTTCTTCGGTCCCCTCAACCCTAAGAGGGGATATGATTATAGATACAGGAGTATCTTGTCTTGGTTTAAATTCGTTACATTGTCCAATTACTGATGAGAAATAAATATCCATTATATTCTCTCCTTTAATGTTTTATTCTTGAAATCATCCAGGGATCGCCAGAACAACCTGCATTTACAGTATCCTTGTTCTGGCACCTCTTCAATAGATTCCGGGCAAGGGCAGTGTGAACGCTTCGAGTCACACGGACAACAGTTAAACATGAGATAGCTTTGGATATAATAATCATACCCGCTTGGGTGAATGACCAGGTTGTGGTCCCGGGCGAAATCGCATATCTCTCGCCTGATAGCAGTATCCTTCAGCTTATCAGGCTTGCTTGCTAGGATATTAGGGATATCGATATCCGGGAAATCTTCCTGTAGTTTTTTCAGATCCCGTATTTTCCTAATCTTTGCCATCATATTTTCCCTTGAACTTTTCTATTTCGCTTAATAATTCGGTTACTGACTTTGCGATTGTAGTTATACTGGCATATGCTTCATCCACCTTTGTTATGATTTCCTTGGCCTTCTTGGCAATCTCGCTTCCTTTGTCTTCCACCATGATATCCTCCTTTTTCTTTCTAGTCGAGTTTATGAGATCCGTTTCATGAGAATTTATTCGTGGTCTATACTCTGATCTCCATTCAAAACCTCTAAAACCTACTTTAAAAATCGGGTGTGGGTCTTGAAAACGCTGAGGCTTGATGTCTCCGCTACTCCTTCTATGAGTGATGGCACGTAGGGCCATTCCCAGAGCCTTTGCGCGGCCTACCTTTCTGGAAAACTGGTCGCGTGGAGAGCAGATTGCTATTCCTCTCGCTACTATTTGGTAACCAAATTCCATCTCGTTTATCAAGAGACAAATAGTGGTTGTTTCCTGATAGTAATAAAAGGGTGGTGCTATGCGGTCTTCATCTTTCCTTAGTTCCTCAGATACCCTGATTCCGATATTCCTGATTCCCTCTTTGTAAATTTCCATGTAGCCTCCTTTTTTTTTAGTTTCCTTCGTCTTCTTCAATTCTAAATTCAATCCGGGGTCTTCCGAATCTTTTTCGCAATACACATGTCGTGATTTGAGCATCGTTTTTATACAGGATGCCCTCGAGCGCATCAGTTAGCAACTTTGCCGTATTATCTATATCTGGCTTCGTATGAGGCAACGATCGGTTTTTATCTCCTTTTGGTCGGTTTCTGTAAAAGGTAGCTTCGATGTATATTGGAACTCCTGGCATGATACAAAAGTCGCCGGCTGCCTGTTTTACGGCTATTTGAATAAACGCTTCCGCATCAGCGGTTTCAACAGGAGTATATGTGACACTCTTTCCGTTTCTATTGACCACTCGGGGCCGGCCCTTCCCTACCGGTGTCATGTGAATGGTTATGAGCATTTCTCGTTCTCCACTCGTTTAGACTTGTTCTGGTGAATATCATACTGCATTTACAGCATTTAACCAATACACGTTTATAACTCATGTATAAATCGCCTTGACAGTTGGGGCATCCGCTTCGCTCTATATTCAATTCCATAAATCTTTGTAACCTGCTACTACTAATCGACCCTCCTCATTCGTATACCAGCTTACAGTTGTCCATCCGTTTGTCAGCATGATGCCGACTATATCGGCTGTGAGTGATACGTCATACGTTGGTCTGAATCCCCAGCAATCATCACCTGGCATGAGATCTTCACCAAGCCCACATTGTTCGCCTAATGGATGGTTGCAGTCCATCTCACCGCAACCAACATGGTCAGCGAACTTGCAGAACGAGCATAAAAGGAAGTCAACCTCTTCGGCTAATGTTAAATATGCCTCACGTTTATCCTTTTTCATTTCAACTCCGAACAGCCTTATTTTGTTTACCCATCCACTGTCCCTGACATCGCTTGTTGCAGAAATAATGACCGTTGTACAAGTTTAGTTTATTCTTGACCCGATATAAGACCGTAGATTGAAGTCTATAATTTATCTTGCCACAATTATCACAGGTAACAGGGATATACAGATATTTATCCCTGCACTGCTTATTACAAAACTTCCACCTTGTTGGCTTTCCGCACTCAGGGCAGAAGAACTTGTATGGCGATTCTATATAATGGGCAGTTGTCAATCCTTCTTTTTTCAATATTTGTCTTACTCTTTCTCTGCTCAGACCTACCTCATCACCGATTACTTGCAAAGTAGCACACGGATTATTCCTGCGGATATTTTTAACTCGCTTCTTACGTTCATCCTTTTTCACTTTCAACTCCGAACTCTTCACCGAAGAGTTCCGTTGACCAATATGGAATATTGCTCGGGCAAACTCTGCAACCGAGGGAGTGCCATGAGCACAGTTGAGTTTTGACTCCGTCAACCATATAGAGACAATCCTCAAAACCCAGCATTATTGCCTGGGCACAGTATGCCCGAAGCTTGGCGTTTGCCGCCAACCATTTCTGCACGGCTATTTCCGGACGGCCCTGTTCGCTGATCTGGTCCCAGGCTGCATTGAGTTTCCGATTTCCAACACGCAATCGATCCAGCAACTCGTTTAGCTGATTAGCAGTGTATTGCTCAATGGTCAGGATCTCGTTCTCGTATATGATACTGTAAGTTGTCATAACCTCTCCTCACCTCTGTGCCAGAGCCATATGAGATTTGCCTTCCCTCTAGTTTTTATGCAGTAGCTCTCATATTTTTTCGTAGCCATTAAACACTCGATTGAGTCAGCGCAATTATTAATTACTTCCCAGCCATTCTTGGTATGAATCGTATAGGGTGTTACATTAGTTCCCGTGTGTCCGCAGTGCCGGCAGGTGTGTTCTTCTTGCAGCATTTGCCCTCCTTAATAAGTTCGTTCATGGCAATCCAATCTGGAGACTCGCCACGTAGCCAGATTCCCACAATATCTACACAATCGTTATATTCATATGCCGGACGGAAGCCTTGGCAATCATATCCTGAAGTTATATCGCAGATATATTTACGCACCTCCAATGATGGATGCAAGCATCTAACCTCAATATCAGAACAGACTGTCCATGGCCAGTCGGCATACTGACACCATATGCAAAGGCTGGGGTTGCTGTTTCTTGGTAAATCAATATCGTTCAGCAGTAAATATCGTTTACGTTGTGCTTTATTCATTATCCTCCTCTTCTCGAATCATCAACGGTGGTTTGATACCAATTTCAACTGTATATGTACTTTTTCCTTTATCTCGGTTAACCATAGTGTCCCAGATTGCCGCGCAATTTATCGCTTCCGGACATTTGTGGCATTGATTATGCTGTTCGGTACAGATATCGAAAAAGTGAGCAGCTCTTGTTACATCTTCAAGCACTCCTGTGTGACCCTCAACTAACAGCTTTTTTTTCATTCGTCTCCTTTATCTTCATTTTTTAAACTCGTCCCAGGAAACGGTTCTCCAATGCCACGGCACCCCAGCCCAGTTAAATAGCTTATCCAAGATACCCTGATCCCATCCCGGGGGTGTGTAGCGTTTGCTGATCGAATTCAAGGGTTTGTATCTCATTGGATATGGTGAGCATCCTATGTCAATCAGAAATTGGAGCTTATCAACACAGTCCTGTAAAGTTTGATTAGGACCCCCCACAAGACAGAACACTATAATATGTCGATAGTCCACTCCCTTCGAGTGAAGGAATTCAGCGCAGGCTTGAATTACATCTTTCTGTTCGGGCACATCATATGCAAAGCGCCAGCACTCAAGGTCGAGCTCATTGTAGAGCTGCCAGTATTTTTCAGGGTCCTTGATGAATATTCTGTCGTCGAAACCCGAATTGAGGTCGAGATTCCTAACACCCTTTAATTTCTCGACTACGAGTTTTTGATGTTCCCAACTTGTGAGTAAGATATTGTTATCACATACAAAAGGGTTTTTACCGATAGGCACAGGAAAGTCATCGTATTCTGTCATCGTTCTTCCCTCAAGTTTACTGACGAGACAGAACTCACATGCGCGAGGGCAGCCCCTGCTAGTAAATGTCACATTATAGTCTCCCGGAATATGATCAAATCGTTCGTCAAGCCCCATATGTGGTGCTATGCCCGTTCTACCTTCCACGTATTCTGGCATAGCTGTGGGTGATGGGCCTCCGATCTCAACTTCTACGCCGGCTGCCAAGAGGTTCAATACGTCCTGACAGAGAGTTGGTAAGTCCCAGGTGAAAACGGCACTGAGATAAGCCTTATCACACATCATACTCCACATATCAGAGCGCTTAGAAGCGAAGACCTCATGGCCTTCTGCCCGGAATTTCACCGCCATCTTTTGAGTAGCATAATTATATATCGAGCTGGAATTATTGATAACCGCAATCTTCATTTATCTCCTTAGCTTTTCCAAAATCCATGTTGCAATAAGCTGGTCTTCATTCGTGTCCAGGTAGGAAACCATTTCCCTGTTTTTAAATGTTATCGGGACAAATCGAGTGGGGCTATAATAAAGCTTCACCTCATTATTGCCAGCTTCGGCAAGGCAAGGCAAGAAATCCTTTCCTATCATGGCATTTGTTCTGGCATATCCAAAGCCTTTTCTTATATTCATACTAACAATTCTGCCGTCGATCTTTTTGAGCCATGCCTTGCGATTTTTATTTCTCAGTTCCCTGCGTTTTCGTCTACTGGGCATTAGTCAGTCCAGTGTATCTCGGAGCACTCTCTTCTTTATTCCAGAATGAGTCTTCCGGAGCATCAATACCCCAGTCGTCGTCGTGGCACTCTATAAATAGCTCATATCCTTCGCCATCAGACGCAAATATAGGATGATCTCCGCAAGTTCTTGATACGCCATTCTTTAAGGCTTCATTGATTTTATCTCTGAGTTCAAGCAATCCCAAGATATTGCCCACTATTTTGGCATCTGTATGCCAGTATTCTTGCCCATATATATTCAGTATTTTTATTCCGGTCTTCAGGTTTGGACTAGCCGGCTCATACGCATAACCAGGGTCAATCCAGACCTTCAGTAGTTGTGCTGGACACTCCGGGCCACACTCAAAGTCAGCACACCAGGATGAACCATAATTTTCACAGTTTCTATCCAACATTCCTCCTTTCTTTTATCTCACCTGAGTCTTCCGGAGCATCGTTGTGGCAAAATATCTTTCTTTCTTTTATAGCTCCGGTCCACCATGCCGGTAGATATCTGCCAATTCTAGCCCGGAGTGATCCGAATTGCCGGTCAAGGATAAACGTATCGCAATAGTCAAAGTTGTTTCTGACTCCTCTGCCTGACATCTGAATTATAGTGCGAGCGGCCTGTAGAAGATACCATTTTTCCCCTCCCGGGGTTTTCATGCGAGATTTTACCTGCTTATCTCCCAGGCTCATGTAAGGCACCTTGCAGATTATGATGCACCGGCACAGATCATCTGGTAGGTCTACGCCACGATCAAATGCAGGAGATAACATGACAAAGGGGATTTTGCCTCCCTTGAAGATGTTTAACATTTCTTCCCGGTTAGACGAATCATGAGAAATGATACGATCTGATTGTAATCTATCCTGCAAATAGTTTCGGATAAAATATGAGGTGGTGTGAACCAGAATCTTATCCTTTGGATATTTCTCGATGATCTCTCCAACGGCATTAGCCAATGCAGGAAGCTCCTCAGCCATCCTTTTCTGGGTTAGGTTAACCTCGGGGTGGTAATAGAGCGGCCTCTGCTCTAAAGGGAATGGACTATCTGATTTGAAATATGCCCATTTCAAAATTCCGAGATCATGGCATAATTGTTCTGGGTCAAGAATTGTCCCGCTCATACCCAGGAAGCGTTTACCATGGCGCCATATATACGAATCCGCGTAGGGTGCCACCTTCACCGGCTTAAACAGCCATACGGGGTCTTCGTTTTTATCTTTATCCTCAGAGAAGACCCAAGTATCATTTACATCTGCCATGAATGTGATTATTTTATTCTGGAAGGCTTCGAGGTCTTTGTTCACTCTAAACAAGTTGATATCTATATCCGTCCATTCAGACTCAGGTTTGTCGTCCAGTGTGAACTGGATTTTCCCGATCTTATCCCATAGATTCAAGGCGTCAGCCCAGACCATCCACCCCTGCATAGTGTGAGGATCCTTTGGCAGGCCAATGCCAAGGCGTTTCAATTGCTTCCCGGTGATTTTCAATTGTATTCTGTTCATGAGTTCGTTTTCGAGCTCATCTACTTCATCGATTATAACGAAGTCATATCCGGCAAACATGGCTGGACCAAAATTCAGTTCTGTTAGGAAATAGCTCGTATTCAGAACTGCTATCTCAGCGCGTAGAGCTATTCTTTTCGCATCGACATACGGGCAGCCCGAGCCATGATAGTCGCATGGCTTATTTTCCGAGTTTGTGCAATCCGCTGCTGTTATTGAGGGGTATTCATTCGGATGCAGCATACATCGGTAATTGCTCCTTCCTTTAAGCGTTTTGGTCATTGGAAACTCTGACAAGACCTGGTCTTGTAATTGCTTCGTCCGGGTTATAAAGATACATTTAGTCTCAAATTCTCTCCTTGGTTTATCAGATATTTTTGCCAGCACATCTTTTGATACAGTATCCATCTTTCCCGCCAGATAGGATGCGATCCCTACGAGGGACTTGCCTGTGCCTGGCGGCGCATCTAACAGATAAATACTTTCAGGTGATGAGGCTATTTGTTGAACGAGCTCGCCCTGATTGTAATGCCATTGTTTGAATTTGGGTGGCAAATTAAGTTCTTGTGGTGTTTTCATAAGGTACTAATTTCTCCTTTAATCGCAAGTTTGAATCCTCCTAAGACGAGATAATCACCTTCAGATTTCCGGTTAGAATTTGTTAATATTCGAACAAAAGATCCAGTGCTATAGGAAACAGGTTCACTAAACCAACCCTCCATAGGGCTTCCCAGTTCAGGTGATACATTTATCTCCGAATCCGTATCTTTTATTCCTGCTAGTATATTAAGCATTCTCTTAGCATCGTTCTCTAGTGTACCGGCAAGGTTTTCCATAATCGGGAGTCCTGCATAACAAGATTCCAGCTCAAATTTGGCCAGCATAGTAGCATTTCCTCTCATGAAAGAGATTGAGCTGACTGCTGGATTCGTAGATAGATTTAATATTTTATATATGTAGATATCGTGGGTCACAGAATGATCTATCCATTCGTCGGGGTGATCTATCCGGTAGGCATTTCTGTGGTCGGGGTGATCTACGCCTGCTGATGGCAGGGTTTTCCATGTCCGCAAACTAAAATCCTGCGGGCATAGATCATATATACCCCAGTCCCCGCTGAAGTGACTGGCAAACATTTGTCGGACAATATCCTTTCGATAATTTTCTTTCTTTTCGATAGACATTTCTCGTGAAGGGATAATGTATGGCATTATGACCTCCTTTTCCCCGAATCACACATTAGATTTTTCCGTAATGACATAAATCCGTTTCGCATATGAAAGGAATCTTTTTTTTTTGAAGCTAACAATTTTTGTAAGTACCCCCCAATTTTTGACCCGATTTTTCACGAATTGTAAAGTAAAACGGAAAGTGGATAGTCTCAAAAAAGAGCGATACTTATCGTCTGAATTATTCGTTATGGGTCTGAAAGATTCATACCCGTACTTAAAGTGCTGTTCCATCCGTTCCACCCCCGAAAGGCGGTATTTCACGCCCGGGCACGAAAAAAGGCTTAGCTTCAAAAAAGGGTGAAAAAAAGGGGGGGGGCTACCCCCTATTGCTGTTCCATCCGTTCCATCTGTTCCATGGCATAAGAATAAATCATGGCGGAACCGAAAGGGGTTTTTAGCTTTATGAGTTTTGAATATTTCAAAAAGTAGTAGCTTTGAAGGAGGGTTAATGCCGGTATACGAATATAGTTGCGTCGAGTGTGGGAATTTTGAACAAAGGCAAAATATAACGGAAGAACCGCTGACATCATGTCCTATCTGTGGGAAAGAGGTAAATCGGGTATTTCAAGTCATAGCTGCTCACTATAAAGGATCCGGGTTTTTTTCTACCGATAATAAGCCTGATACTCGAGTGAGATCAGCAAGCGGTCAACTGGCTCACAGGGTTAGTGAAATAGACGAGGGGAACATTGTTGATGCCTCCTCAACCAGGACTGATGCGAAGGGAAGACCTCATATTACTCCTACAAGACCAAAATCGCTTGACACATGATAGATTTTATGATAAGTATATTGGAGGGTCACAGGAGTAAGATTGCAAATCTAGCTCAGTGGCCTTTTTAATAGGAGTAAATGATGGCATCTTGTCCTGCTTGTGGATATCCTATAAAAATTGATGCTGGCCAGGTATCTACTTGCGCATATTGCTCCGAAAAAATGGAGGGTTATCTTTCTAGTATTCCAGAAATAACAACGCCGATAATTGTTGGCGTTGTTTCTTTTTTTGTTGGTCTTTTAATAGGATCTCAACTGGAGGATTAAATGGGAATAATATCAATTGACGATCAGCCGATAGCCGCCACATTTTTTAATGAAGGTAAATGGCTTACTGAATTTATTACACCGGACGCGATGGAGATTCAGGAATTATATAAAGAGCTTACTCGTAATGCTTCCAGTCGCGAGAGTAAGGTTGCGGTTTTACATGAATGGGTAGCAAGAGAAATAAAGTATAAGCCATTTATTTCCAGCACTATGATAGTAGAGGGCCGGAAATCGTCGAATAAAGACACCTGGTTGCCTCCGTCTATCACTCGACGTGTTAAGGTAGGCAATTGTGCGAATAAAAGTTTCCTTTTAACGTCGCTTTTGAGAAATGAGTTTTCACCAGGGGAGGTCCATACTGTTTTGGGCAACCTTCGTAATGGTGATATAAGTGGTCATGCCTGGACACAGGTTCGCATAGGTGACCGGGCATATATAGTAGAGGGTACGAGGGCCAGTGTTCCGGCATTGGTACCTGCCGCGATCGCGGTGAAATATGAGCCTATTCATTATTTTAACGATAAAACATCATATGCTATTGAAGGAAAAACGGCAATGCAACCGTTTTCAAGGAAATATTCCACCTGGTTAGAGGATTATTTGGACTGGGCATACATTCAGGGAAGGAAATAATGGAGGGCTATTATGGAAGGTTGTATTACCGAAAATTATAAAAGTGTTTTAAGGGATATGTTAAAAGGTGAAGTCGAACATGAAACTATTGAGAGAGTAGTTAATGTGATACCTCTTTGTCCTGATCCTGATAAGGATAAAGCAGGGGTTAAAGTAGCTAAAGGGGAGAGGAAGTCAGCGGTGGCTTGGGGGATAACTCCGATTTATACTGATGAAAAAGGAAAAGAGATCAATTTCTCTAGTCCGACTGCCCTCGTAAGACATCTTGGGTTGAAAATATCTGGGACCCAATGTGATGATGAAGGCAAGAGTTGCCGAGCAATGAGTGTGGTCGAGATAATGAGAGTCCATGGTTATGTTGTCAAGGGAAATGGTGATGAGCCTAAGAAAGCTTCAGAAGGCGGGAAAACAATGCACGTTTTTCATCCAAAATCGCCTCAGATGAAAAGCAAATGATTATTTGTACCTATTCGGAGGTAAGATGAAATTTATAGAAATTGGTGATCCTGGTGGTACCGTTTTGCATTCAGGTGATATTGTGGAATGGGATGTTTTTCAAGCGGAAAATGCCAGGGTGTTACGTTTAGGGTTAACACCTGCCGAGCATCATGTGTCCGGTGTTATGATGATGATGTTTTGTGCCTGGTGTGGAGCTGAACTTGGGGAAAAACTGGGTGGGGGGCATGGCATTTGTAGTGAATGTTATGAGAAGGAATTTAGAAAATTAGGTTAGGAGGTTTAATATGGCACCTAAAAAAAAGGCCGCGGCTCCGGCAGCGGTAGTGACAGCACCGGCACCGGCACCGGCATTGGCACGGACACGGTCCGGCGCGAAACCGAAGTCAAAAACGGATCTTGTAGTCTTCGATTTACAGGTCGGGGAAAGGTTTCGGTCCGGTGGGAAGATTTATCAGTTAGTGAATCTTTCCCCGGTGATGGTAGTAGATATGTCTGTGGGTACGGATGAGGCGGTGTCTTTTTCCTCTACTGCCGTTGTAGAGAGAATAGCGAAGGTGGTAATACCAGAAGAGGACTTGTAAATGGCATGGAAAACGGTAGCTGAAGGGACCAGCTTCGATGATCTTGAAGCAACGGTAGCTGATTTTGCTCTGCCGAAGGGTCAACGGATGAAGATCGTCATGGATCTGAAATTTCCAGTCGGGAGCCTGTTTGATATAGCAGGGGCAGAGTGGATCGCTCAAGGGTTTGTACCCGAAGGTATGGACCTGGTAGATGTTTATGGCGAAGGGAGTAAAGGTATAATAGAGCTGGAATCAGATCCAGCATGGCTTATACCGGTTTTGCTCTTTATAAAGGCTCATTGGATAGCTCTTACCATAGCGGGTTTCGCGTTATGGGCTTTAGTTTCGCTTATCAAGGTGAGTGTTGATATACCCACCCTGGCACAGATGCCACTTTGGTTGCTGGTGGGCGCTGCGGCAGGTATAGTCGGATTAACTTTTATTGGGAGGAAGAAACCAACATGAGAGAGCGAAGAGGCGAAGAAATCATTGAATCACGAAGAATATCTTTTGTTGGCGAACAGATATCGGCTATTAATATAGGAACACAGAGAATTCTTCTGGTTAATCTTATTGGTGATGGGGTTGTTAAGATTAACGATCATCAATTTGATGTCGATCCCGGGCAATCATTCAGGGTTTCAGCTAAATATATTTCTGAAAACATCGGTGGGTATTCGTGGAAGTCCTGTATTACCGTCATAGATTCCACAGGATTCTATGATATTAAAAATTATCAGTCAACAGGGGTTTCTGAAAATAATAAGGATGAATTCAATATAAGTGGATACACAGCTATATTAGACGTTTGGCCGGATATGATAATGCCGGATGCGGATATCACGCTTCGTTTAAAGTTATGGATGCACGATTCACTATATGTGAATCCAGATCATCCGCCAGTGGAGTTATGGTAAATAATGTATGCGAATATTGTAGATATAAGTTGGGTGCCTGAAAATCCTGTAAGGTATGATCTCGTTGAAGTGACTATTAAGGTCAAAAACACTCTTACTTATAGTTATAATGTAACTGTAGCGGCTGCGGTAAATCTTGCAGGACATTGGACTGATTTTAGGGTTGCGAATGAAATAAGCGGCTCTTCCATGGGGAATATACCGGCTGGAGAAACTCAAAAATGGCGAGGTTCATTTTCTATGCCAGCTACTTCAGTAGAGCTTCGTGTAGAGACAGGATATGATTACCAGGGTGAATGGCATCCTGATGATGAGGAAATGGTGGTAGTCGGTGCTGAATGGGTGAATACATTGATATATAATATCCAGTTAATCACGCCGGTGGCTCCTGGATGGATAAGTACCCTTGAAAAGTCGATTAACTTATTAAAGACTGAGGATCCAGAAGACCCGGAAGACCCAGAAGACCCAGAAGACCCAGAAGACCCGGGACCGCCCACTGAATTTCCCTGGGGAAAAACACTTATAGCTGGGGGAGTAGCTTTAGCTGCTGTGGGACTTATCCGTGGCAAGGATAGTGGAAAGAAAATTAAATCTTGACATAGAAACTATTTTATGATAATAAATAAAGCAATCAACTCCGCAAGGAGAATACCTTGGGGCAGAAAAATCGAAAGTCTCGGGGTCGATCAAGGTAAAGATTGAAATTAGAGAGACGGAGGAGAGACAATGAATTGGGTAGATGATCTCGGAGCTCCCCTGGCAGTAACTGCCATAGATCTTGTGGTGGAATCTACTGCCCCTGAATATAATGAATGGGCGGCCTATGGTACCGCTGGCCTTGCATGGCTGGCTTCGTCTATGGGTTGGGCTCGCGGTCAGTTTGTTAAAAACGTGGCCATAGCTTCTACTCCCTGGGCGGCCAAACAAATCTACCAGAGGGTAAGAGGTGGTACTCCTGTGACTTCGAAGCTAAGGACCCGCTCAGTTTCGAGGTGGCCGGCTCCTCTGGTTGAGCAACCATTCGGCGGTGCTCGACTGGTATAGGCAACACCGGCTCTAAGTAAATGATAACTCTGAAGGGGGTTTACCGTGAGTTACGCGATTCCAACCAATGAATTAACCCTGGGTGACATCAAAAAGTACAAGACGGATGCGTTAGCAGCCGGTATTGTTCGTGCGAAGAGCAAGGGCATAGCTGCTAGTGATCAGGAGCTTGTATTTAGAGAAGCCCTCCCTGCCTTTGATATGGGTGTGCTGGTAGCTGCCGGTGCAGGTTATGCCTTGAACTATTACGTGACACCGGCTGCGGCTGGTGCAGGTGCTTGGGCAAGCGCATTTGGCCTGGCTGCGGCTGCCGATCCAACACTCCCCGTTGGTCGCGTTGCAGTATTTTATAAATGCTATGACGCATCAGCAAATATTATGGCAACCGCCGTGCGGTTCTTGCTGGCAACAGCAACTACCAAAGGCAACTTCTTCTTCCAGGGGCTTATGGATGTTAAGCTGGAAGCGGAAATCTGGTTTTCCGAACCTGTGGTCTATGATCCACAAGATGTGGTTAACATCGATTTTTATGGCAGGGCGGCAACGCCTGCCGTCGGTGAGGAACTGGGATTCGGGTGTTATATCATAGAGCGCGTAGGTGCTGTGGTAAGTTAGGTCGATTGGAGGTCCGGTAAGCCCGGACCTCCAGACTCATTAAGGTGGAAGGAGGAGAAAAGTGAGTTTAAGTTCGCAGGTAAAACAAATATATACCAATATGCTTTATCCCGTAGCCGTGAGGCAGTTGACGCTTCCTGCGGGAGCCGCGGTGACCACGACTGCTGATGCCGCTGGTTCCACATATGGAGCATGGGCTGATGTTGCGCTTCTGGCTACAGTGCTAACAGACACGTTAGTTACTGGCATAGTAGTCAGTGCACCATCTGCGACTGATGTATTTACTGTGCAAATAGGTAGTACATTGGTTAATGGTGTTGCGTATGCAAACGCCGCTGCTGTTACTGCTGCTGGTGCTGCTATTATTCTGGCGGCTGGTAGAGCGGAAGTCAGGACTGACTATATAATCGTTGGTGCTGCCGGTTATACGCTCGGTGGATATATACCACTGGCTTTCCCGGTTTGGATTCCGAATGGCACCGGTATAATTGGCCGGTGTTACGGAGTTACCGCAGCCGCGGTGACCATTGATGTCAGCGCAGTTTGTGTGCAGAATTTCTAAAATAATGGGGGAGGGTTTCCTCCCCCATTAGCATTTTTAAGTGTTTGTATTAAGGGAGGATAATTATGCCAGCTTTACCAATGTTGCACACGTACCGAGGAGGGCCCGTAGAGCAGGTAAATATGCCTGGGGAGACAGTAGGAATCTGGGTTAATAAGGTCTACGAGTTTTTCAAAATTGTCTATATTGAGACAATAACGAGATCTGATCCTGTTGCGATTGACCTGGGTGCAGTGGCAGCGGCTGGACAAACGAATGTAACTCAGTTGACTTTATTGCAGATGCCAGATTTGGAATTCGGTCAGTTCAGGATGGAAGTTCTGGACGATGTCGAGGTCGCTATTTATCAGGGCAGAGCTGATCAGAGACACAAACTGCATCAAAGAGTTGCAACGCTATCCAGAATGAGTGCGATGTTTGATCCATGCGGCCATCTGTCTGAAATGTTCGAGTTTGAAGATAATTATATTTTCTTGCAGGCTCTTAACAGGACTGATTATGCCCTTACAGTATCCAGAGTGGTATTCTGGGGTTATCGATATGTTCTCGAGGCCCTGACTGAATATAACTGGGCTATGCAAAGGCTTCCGGATGTCTGGACACGAATACCGGCGACTGCTCATCTGTAATCTGAATCGATAATCGGTTAGGGGGAATATTATGTATATCCAACCTGCAAGAGGCATACGAAAACCATCCGCCGTCATTACGGTAGCCGCCGCGGCTACTCCGGAAGTCTTGTATCAGTTGACTACCGGAGGCACAGTGACCAGGACTCTGATATTGCGGAAGATCATGTGTTATAGCAATATTGGTAATGTTGTTGTGCAAATAGGTACCGGCCTGGCTGCTGCATTTGCTAACCTGATTCCACCGATTTTCATCCCGAATAATAATGATGTGGAAATTCCGGAGACAGATATTCCGGAGATAGAAGTCAGTGTAGATCTTACCTTACAGGCTGATATACTCGGAGTGATGGTACAGGTAGAAGTAGAGGAAATAGGCCCTTAAACGAGGTTTACTATGGACGATAATAAAGCGGCAGGTGCAGCTATCGCCGGAGCGGCAGGTGGTGCTTTGGCTACGGCATTAGTATTGGGTAAAGATGCTAAAGCTACTCCTGGTGATTTCGAAAACTTAATACAAACACTGCAATCTCTTTCAGTGGACATCCAGTCGTTGATAAGTGCGCTCGGAGGTTCGACTGATGGTGAAGATCCATTTAAGAATACTAATAGATTTATTACGGGGCAAGTGATTTGCACTACTATAAATCAGGGTTTCCCGCTTCCTGATATTATTATACCTAAAAACAAACAGTTAGTAGTGAAAGCTCTTCCGGGCAATGTCGGATGGGTATATGTAGGTCAGATAGCTTCTGATTCCACCAATTTGGCCATAGCCTGGCCTTTGGTTCCAAATGAAGGATTAGGTCTATTTATCAAAAATGCCAATCATGTTTGGGTAATGGCACCGGCATTAAATGATGGCATCGCATTTCTAATAGAACAGGAGTGATGTTTGTGGGATCAATATTTCCGGTACCACCAATGTTGAGATTAAGCAGATCGCCTCAGAGTGCAAATTATACCATGACAGCCGCCTGGCAGACGATCTATCAGCAAACACAGGCATATGCCTGGATATTCACGAGCGGGAAAATAAATTTAAGTAATATGGTAGCTGCGGATCATATTGATATCCGGGTATCGACCAGACAGGTATCTGCGGGCACATGGATAATTGAGGATCTGATGGATTTCGATGATGCCCAACCGGCTAACAAGCAAAAAATCACTATCGGTTCTATCATTGATACATTTGGTGTCCGGGTGGAAATAAGGCAAACCGTAGGCGCTTTGATCCAGTGTTATTGTGAATTTTCTGATGCCATACGATAAAGGAGTTATACATCAAATACACTCGGGACATATCTGCATCCTCGCAGATATTTTCTTATGGAGATAATAAATGGTAATTACACTTCCTGTTACAGGAAAAGGGACCACTACTGCTGAGCTGAATGGTCAGATTGTAGATGGTATGGGAGTAGGGTGTGAGGCATGGTTCGAATATGGGGGAACCAGTAATTATGGTATGGCTACTCCAAAATCTTTTGGATATGTAACAGGGGATACCTTTTTGAGTGTGATAGATTCTTTATCTCCCGGTTCGACTATTCATTTTAGGGCAGTTGCCCTAAACAAATATGGGATTGGATATGGTGCGGATATGACATTCAGCACATTATCTAATCAAGGTCCCAGAACCGGATTATCGATAGAATTGAATTTGCTTAGGGGTGGAAATGATTGATATATTAGGTCGCCTCCTTGATCGTATAATGAATGTGGATAATAATCATACTTTTGATCGTTCGACTGACAGCCTGGAAGCTATACGTGATTATATTGAATCTATCACAGTATCTGGTAAATTGCAGGTAGCTGAGACTACTATCGATCTTAATCAGGCCGCGGCCTCCTATACCTTGTTTACTGGAACCACACAGGATGTCATTGTGGAAAAACTGGTAATAACAATGCCAAATATAGTCGGTGGTGGAGCTTTGACCGGTATTTCTATTCAAACTGATGATGTAACACCACAGGTGTTCATTCCTGCTGCAACGGGCGTTGTCGCAAATCTAACAGCCGAAGCTCAACTTGCTTATGTTGGTGCTGTTAGTGTTCATGTCGGAGCACAAATACAACTAACGATTGTCGGTGGTGCTCATGGTGCGGCATATGTTTGTGATGTTGAAGTACAGAGCAGGGCTGTCGTAGCTGGTGGATATCTAGCATAGGGGGGTTGATGCCTACTTATTTAAATGGAGTGGAGCAACGGGAATTTGTTACTCTTCAAGACACGCCGGCCTCATATGCCGGGCAGGCTCTGTTATTTCCGCAAGTCAACGCCGGCGAAGATGCGCTAGAGTTCGCAGCGGCTGGCGGAGATGCTATGGATGCAGCACATATTCACCGGGCTGAGGACTTTACTCAGTTCGACGAAGTTCTAGTTGGCACCGGGTCTATTGGTATAAAAACATTATTCCAAGGTAGTGTAGAAACAGGAGGAACCGCAGGGGGCCTTGCCTGTCTTTATAAAGATGTTCCTTTTGATTGTCAAGCCGGAAGTCTTGTTGATGGAGTTAACTGGAACGCAAATGTAGAGGTTTTATTTATAGCAGGACTTTATGCTGGAGGAGTTGCAACAAGCCATAGATGGGCGTGGTATCGGCTATCATCAGATATAACCGGCGGGGATTTGGCATTGTTGGGTGTAGGATGGCGGTATCACAGAGCCAGCCAACAGTTATACGCTCAATCTCATGATGGTGTTGCTTTAGAAAACACGTTGGTATCAGAGCTTGTGGATATCAGTAGTATGCTTCAAAGGTTATATATCCACCATACTCCTGGAGTCTCCGTCGAGTTTTACAGGAATGGAACATTAGAAGCCACCCATACTGTGCGGGTTCCATCCGGAGTTGATACCAGTAGTGGACGATTAAGCATGGGAACTGAGAACATAGACCGAAATACAACTATGTACTCCTATTGCACACAAATGATTGCGAGAAATGACACCTAGGGGGGATAGTGAAATATCAATTTAAACACCCGGATATAACCGTGCCGTATCTCCTCGAGAAAATCGGCAGGCAGGATATACCAGTAGCGAATGTTACTATACGGCACGGACTAAAAGACGAGAAAACCGGTGAGCGCATAGAATACGAGATAGACTTTGGCCAGGACATTACATCGAGTGATGAAATGACTTTAAATAGTTTAATGGAACTCCGAAACCTTAAAAGATTTAATAAAACGCAAGCCAAAATTATGTAAGAAGTGGAGTTATTATGAGTGGCTATAATGGAGTATACGATAATATGGTCAGAGAGGCCACAGAAAAAGTAGCTAATGAAGGATGGAAAGATGCTCCGCAAAACGCAGTGACTCTGGCAAGTTTTGGAATGTTGCAAAAGTCAATAGAGCATCGAATATCTTCAGTTATAAAGCCCCTGCGATGGGGAGTTCTGACAATAGCCACAGGGGTAATTTGGTATGTAGTTTCCGGAATTTTTGGTCTCTAAGGAGGTATAATGAAAGAAAAAGTACCGATGATATTAGGAGCGACTATAGCCGGAATAGGAGCTTTGTTTCTCTTAAAAAGCAAGGTTAAGGCAGGGGTAGGGGTTGTATTTGCATGGATGGCAGATCTTGAGGTGGCTCGAGGTGATACAATCATAGGGATGCTCGAAATAACAAATATATCGGATGAAAAAGTCATTGTTCAGCCGCGAGTGTTTGTAACTGAGGGCACAATCGATTATTATGCAAATGTTTATCCGGGGGGAATAGATTTAGAGTCCGGCGCTACCCACGCTTTCAGCGTTTCCCTCACAATACCAGGGGCGCTGATTCCGGAAAAGAGTTACAAGGCTAATATCGTAGTAATTGAGCCGTCAGGTGAATTACTTTATCAAGGTAAATCAGAAGAAAGCCTCTATATCGAAGGTGATGAACCTATAAGATCAGTCGGCATCCAGCTTAAAAATGCGCCCGGATCCACAGGTACATGGCATTGGATCTGGGATCCAATGATCCCGGATATTAATACTGTTGGTTATTCATCGGGATATGTGGGGAAAAATGAAATTGCCTGGGCGGACACCGTGCTTCCCACATTTATCAGAAGTATTTATGTATGGCCGGCTTCAGGCCCCATACCTGGTGCAGAAGCTCTTTATTGGTTCCAGTCCTTTATGCCAGCCGCCGGTGGCTATCTACCCAAGATAGATATCGACAGTTTTGGCTTGTATGAGTACGATTGCGCGAATCATACTCTGAGGAAAATTAGTTAAGCTTGTATTGAGAGAGAGCCTCCCTCTCATTTGCAAGAAAAGGGCCAGGATGTGACCCCCTGGCCCTTTTTCTTTTTCTAAATCTCCCCGATTTCCCCTTGACAAGATATATTCTCATAGTTTACAATATATTTATTGTAAAGTGTAAGGAGGCGCATGGAAAACAAAGACCATATTATTTTCAAGAGTGAGGATAGTATATGGCGGACCCTGGAGGACGGGTCCAAGAAATTTGATTATCGTAGATATGATCTAGCTGATGAGCGTATTTATAGGCTTTCCTGGGGACGAAGAGATGGATGGGGTGACGGATTGGGGATTATATGGAATGAGGACTTCGTCTCTTTCTTAAATAAGGATACCGGTGAGTTCCTCACTTTTCACTACTGCGGTATGGAATTTGTCCCATGGGCACCTGGATGGTGCTTTCTTCTGTTGGGCCATAGAGTTTAATTGTAAGGAGGAGGCGGAAGTGACTATTGGCGATAGCATAAGCGGGGAAATGTTTAGCGGTCTGGAGACGAAGCATCGATATGCCCTTTGGCGAATCTGGCAGCCCAGCCAGAAAAAGTTGCTATTCATCGGACTTAATCCGTCAACCGCTAATAGTGCCAAGAATAGACTGATAGGTTTCGCTAAATCATGGGGCTTTGGGGGACTTTTTGTCGGCAACCTTTTTAGCCTTGTTACCCCTGACCCTGATTTACTCTGGGTTACACCATTGGAGTCATATAACCATATGAATGATAGAACCATCAAGCATATGTGTGAGCTCTCTGCGAAAGTTATGGTAGGCTGGGGAAATTGGGGCTCCATGGCGGGCAAGAGGCCGATAGAGGTTCTTTCATTATTGGGTGAGCCTGTCTATTGTTTAAAAACGATACAGAATGGAGAGCCAGGCCATCCACTGTATATCAAAGCTGGGGCCGAGTTAGAATTGTATAAAAGAAATTAGGAGGCGAAAGTGAATATTACAATATTAAAGATTCCCAACATAGACTCACGTAGCTCAAAAATGGTTGTCTTCCAGCATGAGGAAGGGCCGGGAGAATTCAGGGAGAAATTGAGAAAAGCTTCGGTTGAAACGCTTATTAGTAAGTTTGAGGGGTTGAGTAAGATCATCCCGTGTTGGGATGAGGTATTTACTGATATGCAAGGTGACTTTGAAAAGTCCCTTTGTAATTTCCAAACACTTGACTTAGATCTTTTGACTAATCATATTCCCCAAATAATTAGTAATAAATCACCGATTATGTAATGAAGATCAAAATGAAGATCAAATTGTTAATTGTGGCAGCCACAATTCTATTTATAGCCATTATTTTGAACATAGTCCAGCATATCCTAATAGGTGGTTTTAGATTTTGACTACTCAAGTGCCGGATATAGATTTATTCCCAATTCGAGCAAGATTGATTTACGCTGCGAATGAGCAAGATTGGGGAGATTCATTCATTCCGGATGAATATTTGATTTTAAATCTTCTCGCGGGTAGACCAAGCGAACCGCTATTCATTGATCCGGAAACCGGATTTAGAAGTCAATTTCTAGGTTTTGATTTTGGCCCGAACCAAAGATGTAAACGATGTGGGGGGCGAGGTGTGTGGCCTCTTCCACGATCAAAGAAAGGAATTCTGGAACCAGGGATATTATGTTTTCATTGTTTCAGTTTATGGCACACCAGTAGTGGTTATTTTTTCAAAAAGCATGATGTGATCGATATGCGAAGCAAAAAACGGTGGAAAGCAGCATTCGATGATTTCTTGACATTTACCGGACTCACATATACCGGACTCACAGTCCCCGTATAGAACGTAAATGATTAAAACTTATTTGACCTCAGAAGAAATACAGCAAATGATAGGAGTGGCAAGCACTCTTCGAGATAAGGTAATACTGTCTTTTTACGGTGATACCGGTTGCAGAGCGAGTGAATTGCTTCGCTTGAAGGTTGAAGACGTTGATTTTGAGACTGGAATAGTACGAATACCTCATCTCAAACGTGGTATTAAAAAGAAATGTCCTGTTTGTGATAAGACCGCCGGGCGCAGAACCGCATTTTGTTCTAAGTGTGGGTATGATCTTTCCGATGTAAAAGCGGAAGGAATCGAGGAGCGCAGCCGTCTAATTTCAATCGGGAACGAAACTAGAGAGCTACTCAGGGTTTATCTTCAGGACTCCGCTCCGGAGGATAAAATAATCAATATCTCGCGTCAACGAGTTCACGGAATAGTGCGCCAGGCTGGCATAAATATAGGATTAAAAGGCAAGGCTATTATAAATCCGGAGACCGGGAAAAAACATTATGTTCACCCGCATTTATTCAGGGATTCGCTTGCTGTAGCCTGGTTGGGATTAGTAGGCAATGATGCAGGCAAACAAAAGGCGCTGCAGGATCATTTGGGACACCGGAATTTTGATACTACGATGCGATATCACAAATTGACTCCGGAGGCAGTACAGGATGTTAGTAATGAGGTCCGACAGGCGAGATTTAAGGAGGTAGAGTAATGGGATTTCTTTTGGGAATATTATATCTTGTAGCCGGCTTACTGGTTTGCTCTGGAACATTTTGGCAACATATTATCTTACATGGCTGGGGCTACGCTCCTATGGAGGAATGGTATATTATACTCCCTTGGTTAGTGGGAGGTGCTCTCATATTTTGGGGTTTGGTCAGAGGTATCATCACAGAGTTGGGGAGGTGATAAAATGGTAGTTGAAATTATAGATCCTGGTAATAGAGGAGATAAATGCAATGCCATCTGTCCTAGATGTGGTGAAAGGGTTCTGACCAAAAATCACTGGGGCGATCCCCCGAAATGCAGTTGTGGAGCATACTATAAACCGATACTCCGACCTATCAAATACAGATAGACTTAAAGATACTGGCTATTAAAAATGAAGGAGGCAAAATGGAAGCAATGATACCATGGGCAGTAGTGTTCTTTCTTCTTGGCTTAGTTGCGCCAAGCATCCGCAACCTGGTTAGAAAACCGAGAGTACAAATGCAATCGGTAAGAGTTCCAGAATATGACAAATCTCCGGCTGCAATATTAAGCAGGCTATATGGATGTTCTAAAGAGCACATAATCGTTCGTCCTTTGATTCCAGAGGACGTTAATAAGACTTCCTGGGTATGGCAGGACAACGAAATAATAAGTACCCCTTGTTACAGGTTACTGGAGCTCACCGGCATTGATTGCCATAAATGGGCAGCCGTAAGCTTGTTTAATAATGAAATAGGAAGCATACGGGTAGGTTTACTGACCTCTTGGGATAACACTGCCAGCGTAATCATCAAACCTCAGGAGATGGTTTACATACGCCAGATGGAGATTGGAGATGATATGTCCGACCACTTTGCCTTGAGAGGTAAGGTGTATGAACCGGAAGGCGCATATATAGTTTAAATTAAGAAGGAGAAACAATGAAAGAAACAGAATTCCCAAGGTCATATCCAGTTTGCCAAAAATGTGGATGTGAGGAGACCGCTACTTCGGTAGCAATGAAAGAGATGGCTAATGCGGGGGAAAATCCACCGGAAGGTTTCACTTCGATGAAAAAACTAGCTATCCCACTTCAACAGCCAGCGCGCATTGCGCTCACGATGCCGGTTTTATTCGTTCATTGGGATGCTTGCTTTGAGTGTGGACTGGAAAGAATTACCAAGGTGGAAAGAATAAATATGCCCATCACTGTTCAGGTTGGACAAGGTGGGCAAGGACCAATGCCCCTTGTTTAAGGAGGAGGGAGACTACAGATGGAGACTGATAACTACGCCTGTTTGAATTGCGGTGCTACGCACAATGGCAAACATGGTGGGAAGTGTTGCCAATGCGGTAGCACTAACATGAAGAGATCGGATGATTTGACCGATGATGATATAGGGAAACTAAACGATGTTACGTGAACCACAGATTGGCGGTTGGTCTCCGGGCCGAGTTCAGCTCTCATTTTTCATCCGGGATTATCTTGCGGGAGCCGGTGAGAGCTGGGCTCAGGATATTCACAGCGCGTATGCGGCTGAAATAACGGCGCTCCCGAAGCGTCGTGGTAAAGGGAAGCGAAAGTATATCAGTTATCATGGCTTTCTGGTATACATGAACATGCTTCGTCGCCTGGGCCTGATCGAATACGTGCCGGGTTCTGATAAAGATACTTTACCCGGGCAAAGTATTAAGACTGAAGAAAGTGATGCTCCCGATTTACTCGGGAAAAGACATTACATTCAACTGGTTCGCTCGGAGATCACAAATATAGCATGGTCTAATCCCAGGCTTGCTTTGTATCCACATCATACACATTGAGGAGAGTAAAATTAAAAACAGAGACTGGTACTATATTATATTTATAGCTGCACTTCTAGGTTCTCTAGTTTATGATATTCTTCATCCATGAAAGCGAGAGATTAATGAAAAGAAATAAGCCAATCATCATTTTTACCCCGCAGGAGAAGGCACTGAATATGGGGTATGGCTAGTGGGAGCGAGAGATTAGTATGAAAATGCGATGCACGTCTTGTAATTTTGAATATGAATTCAAAACGAACAAGGTTATGAGACTACCGGTTGGTCAAGAGTGTCCCAGATGCAAGAAATGGACTGGAGAACCAGTGATCAAGCTTCGAGATGCTTATAGGAGATAAGAATGGATTGGAGAACCAAAATAGTACCGGAAATTATTGCAAGAGTGTTGATATTGTTTCCGATCATTTTCCTTATTTTCCTGGCAATTCAGGATTGGTGGTTGCTGTTTGTAGCTGTTAGCGGAGCCATAGGGGTAGGTTGTGTAGCTATTGGTATGGGAATGTTAAAAGGGTTAGATCACCTTAGAAAAGTAGAGGAAATGGAAGCTAAATTGCGTGAAGAAATTGGAGAACAGGAAATAGAAAACGCATTGCGAAAGTTGAAAGATAGGTTGAAATGATTGAGATTATTCTCAAAGATAGGAGGTAAGATGCTCGTTCAGACATGGGGTAGTTTTGGAGATTACAGGGCGTTTATTCTGGACTTACATCATAAATTAACTGATGAGTTGGACAAGCGCTTAGAGGGCACTCCATATATTAAGGTACAATCAGGGGATGGTTGGCAGATTCGCTTGCAGTCCGATCCGGTTATGACCTTAGAGCAGGCTCTGGAGGTTGGCCCCAGGTTGGGTTTAGCACAGCGTTATCTCGATCAAAATAATGAATGGACTTATGTCGAGTAAAGGAGCCGAATGAAAGAAATATTAATAGTTCCGAATCCGATTTTAAGAGAGGTGAGTGAAACTGTTTCGGTCTTTGATTCCCGGCTTGCAGAATTGGAGACTGAATTATTTGCTGTTTTAGATCACCTTAACGTAACTTCCCATACTGCCCTGGGCCTGGCGGCTCCTCAGATCGGGGAGTCGGCACAGATATTTGTGATAGATAGCGGGGCACTACGTTTTTCAATAGTCAATCCGGTTATATTGAGAGCAAAGAAATCACGACTTGTGAGAGAGGGATGCCTGAGTATGCCGGATAAAGTATTTGTGGTCAAGAGGCCAAAGATAATCAAGATTCGGGGTGTTCATATTAACGGAGAGAGTTTCACTATTAAGGCGCGAGATCTCGATGCTCAAATTATTTGTCATGAGGTAGATCATCTACATGGCATCTTGATTGACGAGAGGAGTAGGCTTGATGAATAGCCAGCCAACAGGTTATGAAGGTGTATGGCGCCATCCGCCTCAACAGTCTGACTATTATCCAAAACTCATGGTAGCTGATAATGTAGTGACCGGTTCAATAAATATCAGGGGAACACGATTGCCATTATGGGCTATTGTTTCTACCGCCATAGAACATGGGTGGGATAGCGTTGAATCAGGTTGGGAGCTAGAAAAACACTATGGTGGTTTTTCAAAGCAAGACTTTTCCCACTTTCTCTATTGCCTCTTAGAGCAGCGAGGCGAGTTTGGTCGATTGTTACTACTTCTGGCAGATGTTGAGAGATTAGATAATGATGATGATAATAATAATGATGATAATGCGTGGTGGGAAAATGCAAATAGCCGCCAAAAGATTATGCTCCAATTACGAAATTGTCTTTCGGCCTTAGAGCAGATAGACACCTAGGGTAAGCTAGGAATTAAGGAGGACGAGTAGTGATTATAACACAGCACAGTAACTTCAATCGAGCACCCGCAGAGGAAGTGGATGGCAACTGTTGCCGTATTCTACTAGTCAACGACAACACGCAGGAAGTAACAGAACTATTCAGAGATGAGAAGTTCTCTGAAAGTGACTGGATAAAGCGAATGGGCAAGCAGAAAAGCTGGCTGGAGACGGTAAAGAACGGGGGATAGCCTATGTCACTCATAAACAAGATACAGGACAAAGCCTCCGGAGGCTTGATATCTTACAATAAGAGTTATCTTTCCGAAGATCAGAAATGGTGCCAAATATTTCGTCCCGGGCTTTTATGCTTAAAATGTTATGATGATTGGTCAGCCGGGAGGATAGATAAGTGGTATATGCGTGTGAAAGACCCCGAACCTCTATCGGAAGAGGTCTTAATTCTTATTCGCCTTTCCGGTCCCATTATTATAAATATTGATCCAGAGACAGGTTATAAATCCCACCGTTGTGGACAGAATTTCGGCCCAGAGGTCAGGTGTTTGAACTGCGGGGGCCGTGGTGTTTGGCCCGAAATCAACAATCTTGGGGTTGCGGTGCTTGGCCCGTCCAGGGTGTTTTCCAACATATCAGCCGCCGCAAAATTATGAACTGAGGGATAGATAAGTGGTATATGCGCGTGAAAGTCTATATCAGTGGATACCGGACGGTGATTCTCAATTACATATGGTAGATAAAAGGAAAAGCCGAGTATTTCGTCCCGGGACTCTATGTTTAAAATGCCATGACGACTGGTTAACTGGAAAGATAAATACGTGGTATATACAAAAGGAAAGACCCTCAACGTATCTTCCTGAAGAGGTTTTAGTTCTTATCCGTCTGTCTGGTAAAGTCATTATGAATATTGATCCAGAGACGGGTTATGAATCCGGCAATTACGGACAGGATTTCGGACCAAAGGTCAGGTGTTTGAATTGTGGAGGCCGCGGTGTTTGGCCTGGGCTTGACAGCCGTGGAGATAATGATTCGATTCAGGGGTTACAAGATATCCTTGATCTCTTGATGTCTAAGGAAGAATAATGCAACACCAGATATTTACTCCCGGGAGTCTATGTTTAAAATGTTACGATGATTGGTTAGTTGGAAAGATAGACAAGTGGTATAAGTATGCTCAAGTCGGATCTTCGTATCTTCCGGAAGAGGTCTTAGTTCTTATCCGTCTCTCTGGATCAACAGTTATAATAACTGTTGATCCAGAGACGGGTTATGAATCCCACACTTACGGACAGAATTTTGGCCCAAAGGTCAGGTGTGTAAATTGCGGAGGTAGAGGTGCTTGGCCTCTACTTGACGATGATTCTATTGGTCGCTCAGATTTGGAGCAATTATTGGCCCAATTGGAAAGTAAATTCTGGATTGCTTCAAAGGTACCGTTTCGGGTGTGAGAGCTCAATTTGGAAAGAATAAATAATGAGGAAAGTAAATTCTGGATTGCTCAAAAAGCACTGTTTCGGGTGTAAGAAGATTAATACATTTCTTCTGTGTGATAATTGTGGCAAGTTCTTCTGTACTAATTGTCAGGGATTGCTAGACGGGGAAGAATATGGGGAATTTGGGGACATAATTAGCCCACCGTCTATGGTACATAAGAAGTGTATGTTATCAAGGCTCTGAGAGCCAAATCTGAGGGCGATAAGTTTTAAGACCATGACTTAGTACCCGCGGTGATTACAGGAAACGCTTCTGAGCATAGAGGGATAATGAAAATACAAGCTCTGTTCTGGGCCTGGGTGTTATTGAACTTGCTTGATTGGTTTTTGACCTGCCAGATAGGGCTTGAAATGAATCCCTTTTTGAAGCCCTTGCTGGAATACCCGGTTGTATTCCTCTTTTATAAGTTATTATGTTCGGTCTTGATAGCCGGCGTATTATTACATTATCGAAGAGTAACGATCCTCGTTTGTTGCACCGTAGGTATGATTATAATAGTAACTTTAAACGGATGGTATTTGGTAACCATATCTTGAAAGAAGGTGGGCTAATTAACCTCTACACTTATTAAATTAGTCCAATAAAGTGTATTATTGAACGTATAATTTGACCTGGTGGACTAATATGGTTGCCTGTATTAAATAATTAGTCCATATCTTGAAAAGCTTCCGTCCACAACCTCATGATCATGAGGTGACATAATGACTATGAAAAGCTTCCGCCCACAATATTATTCGAGCTAAAATCTTTAATTTAAGCAGTCCGCAAATTATTTGTCGGTCCGACAACCGGCTATCCAGGGTTTTGTTACTCCGCCAAATTATATATCGGCCTCATCGATAAATCGCTGCGGTTAATTACTCCTCTAAATTATACTTCGAGCTAAAACTTGTTTTAGCAGGACTTAAACGCACGACCCGAGCACACTGAACTCCTACAAATGTAATAGTTACCAAACAGTTACCGAGCTAATCGAGACTTTATCCTTCAGCCACGTCCCTTAACCTTATTTAAGGGACTAATCCAACGCTCCATTCTATCCGAAACCCGGATAGTTATCTTAGACCCTTGGAGCTTAACCTTCCTTACTCTTGGAGTGCTTGGAGCGGGTGGCGGACGTGGGCTGGATGGTGGCCGGATAGGTGTCTGAGTGGGTTGGATGGTGAGGCGACAGATTGTGGATTACATTAGTGGCTAGGCCAGCAGAAAAAATAATGTATTGACAAATTGACCTATTGTAATATTCAAGAATATAGCTTTATTCTGTGGCATACCAGTTGACAGACGACAGCTATGGTTGCTACACTTGACTTGGCGGCGACGTAGTCTCAGATTGAGACTACCGCCGTCGCTCCTAGTCGCTTCAGCACATTAACATTGCGAATAGAGGATTCAGAGGCTCCAGACTGGAATGAGTTTGGGCTGATAGTCCTTATTCTAACTCCGTAACGGATAAGATGCCCGTTACGGATAGGCATAAAAGAAGGAGGGATAAAACAATGGGAAAGAACAACAACAAGAGCCATTCCAACCACTCCACACCTAGTCCAGCAGAATTGCTCGGCAAGTCTTCCGCAGCAGGAGTAGTTACTCAGGAGCTAGAAGCTCCTCCGGAGCTTCCAATAGAGACTCTGGCTACTCCAGCAGAGGGACAGGCACCAGAAGGTGCTCCTGAACAGACTCCTGATGGTTTGGTGGTTCATCCTTCGGACGAAGCTATCGATGAACTTTGGGAGTCCGCAGAGGGACAGGCACCTGAAGGGCAGGCAGAGGGACAGGCAGAGGGACAGGCACCGGAAGGTGAGCCAGAAGGCTCTCCTGAGGGGCAGGCAGAGGGACAGGCACCAGACGATCTCATCCAGCAAATTCTCGCAGCTCTTCCAGAAGGCGAGTTAAAGACTCGTGCTCTGGCTGAACACGAGAAGACTTTAGCCCTTGCACGAGAGGGGCTGGATAAGTCGAAGTGGACAGCATTTGACGCTGACCTTCGCAATGAGGAAACTGGCCTGCCCAAGTTCTTCGCAGACCTTGCGAAGAAGCATGGAGTAGACTTAGCTTCCCGCAAAGTAGTGATAACCTTCCCAGAAGGGAAGGTCACTCCAGTCAATACTCCCAAAGGGAGTAACGGTGGTGGTAGCGGGACAGGCAGTCGGCAGGTGGCTGGAAAGTGGGGAGCGGCCACTTACATTGAGGGAGGCAAAGAATCTCACTTCCAGAGTCCCGGAGCACTTGCTAAACACTTGAACTTGCAAGTGGAAGGCCGAAGGGATATGCTTCAGGTCTTCGAAGAGCCTCTCGAGCTCACTACGAAGATAGAGCTCCTCAAGTGCCTTACAGTGGACGCTGTAAGGGGCGAGAAATTCATCGTTACTAGAAACATGGCGATGAAGCTAGTTCCAGTAGAAACCTCCAAGTAATCCACACCCACGAAGGGGGCGGACGGAAACGTTCGCCCTTTTCTTATACCTTCCATTGAAAGGAGTGCTGGTTTGGAGATAGAAATTCGTTTCTTTCCGAATGATGAGGCAGTCATTCGGATAGAGTTAGGTTGGGATAAGCCCCGACCTGCCATTCCGGAACTTACAGAAAAGGATTTGGCTGAATGTCCGAAAGTCTTCCGTTGCTTTGTTTGCCAGCAAAGCAAAGGCTGGAAGAAGCTCGGGGCGGTAGTCGTGTTACAGCGATTATGCCTCGATTGCCGCTCCGCTCTGGAGCGTGAGGTTCGATGCCTTATAGGAGTCGATAGCGTCCATGGGCATCACCATGTCCGTGGGTTTCCATTAAAGAAACCTGTATCGATGAAGAATCCAAATAGGAAATACATCACGGGGAGCGCAGAAGTCCCCAGGGAAGAAAAGGAGGAAAGTAATGTCATCAGCGGATAAGACTAAATTGGTCAAGTTCTGTTCCCAGATAGGATATACGGTGAGGATGAGAACTCACCCGAAGACAAAGGCACGTTGGAAAGCCTGGGAGATGGCAGGCTAAACTCCACAGGCTCAGGAATGAATACGAAGGAAGGAAAATGAAGTAAATTAACTCCATACACAGGAATTGAATAAAGAAAAGGCGAGCCCTTGCGGAAAGGCGAGGGACTCGCCTTTTTTTATGAGGAGACCTCAGCGTTTCCTCGAAAAGAAAGGAGAGAGATATGGAAAAGAAAGAGGCGGTTGAGTTATTGGAAGCCTCTAAAGAGAAGCTGGAGTTAGTCGAGACTAAGTCTGAGACTCTCCAGATTCTGGCTTTTGTCGGAAAGCAGATTGGCTTCAAGCCAGCTTTCCGGTGTCTGGTCAACGGTGTTGATCCGGACCAATCGGTCAAATGGTAAAGTGGCACACGCAACGACTTTCCGATGGTAGATGGTATTCCAGTAATGGAAGGCTGACCATTTGGGCAAATTCGTTGTCGGGGGTCAATGCCATACAGCGGAAGTATCGTCGTTGTAGTGGACTGATAACTCAAAAAAGCGACGGCACTATTCGCACAGTAATTTGGTAGGAGGTATACATGGTTGTAACGTATTCTCATTACTGGAATTGCGGAAAAGGGATTGCCGTCGTGGCTCAGGTCGGACCGATAGACTGGTTGGCCTATATCGGCGCTGATGATGGCGATTCGGAAGAAGCTTGTATTCTTCTGACGCTTCGCACAGGAGTGACGCTGGAACCGGCGATCGCCAAGGCTCTTTTCCCGCAGGTAAAGCTACCTTATCGAAGGTAGACTATAAAGGAGGTGACCGATGGGAGGTTGCTTATTCCATATTCTTGGCCAGAGTGAGGCCGAGGCTGAGGCAAAAGCCGATATCCAGATGGCCGAGGCCAGGTTTTATTTCCTTTATGAGGAAAACAGAACGCCGGCGGAGTGGTGCCCGGAAGAAAGTGCATATCGGGTATTACTAAAAGTCCATAGCTAGGAGGAGAAATGAAACTTGAAATCGGAACAGAATACAGTGGAGAGGAGCTGTTACAGCTTGGTGATGCGGATCCCGAGCATTACAGGGCTATTTTCGTTGGAAATAATATAGCAGTCGTTGCTGATAACGGCAATGATAATTGGGAATGTATTTATATTTTCCCAGTTGGTCTTCCCATTGGCACCAATCGGTGCGAGGCTAATCGCCAGGAAAGCTTTTTGACATCCAGAAATACTGACGCTCTGGAACGAATTGCGAAAATCCTGGAGGAAATCAGCAGAAGTCCACATCTCAGGACTAAATTTTAGAAAGGAGGTTAGGTGAAAGCGAGTCTAATAAGAGATGATATCAAGCACTTAGGGAAAGTGGCAAAGAAAGCTCCGCGCGCTTCCCTGCAAAACATTTTTATCAAGGACGGTAGAGTATACGCAGGAAACGGTTATATACTCGTCTGTCGTGATATGGCAGTCGAGGAGGCTGACAATCTGGTCGCAATTCCCGTAGAAATGCTTAAAGGTATTACGGGAGGCTGCAAGGTAACTGCCAAAAAGAAAGCTATCGTGTTGGATGATAGTCTCAAAAAGGTCGTTGGTCATGAGGACTTGCGGGCTCGAAGGGATGTGGATGTGGACTCCCTTCTTCCAAAAGGAGAAGTTCAGCATGAGATATCTTTCAGGATAGATATTTTGAAAGGTTTACTCGATGGGATTCCAGGGGGACTTTCAAGTGTTAAATTCCTTTTGCGGCAGTCGGATCAACCGGTGGAGTTCCGGACATCCGGAGCATATTATGGCCTGATTATGCCATACGGTCGACCGGAACATATTATCTTAACGGAAAATAAAATAGAGGAGGAATAAATTGCATACAACATGGAAAGGTAGCCTGAACTTCGGGTTTGTAGCTATCCCCGTTGCCCTGTATGGAGCTACGGATGAAAAGAAGGTTAGCTTCAACCAGCTCCATACCGATTGCGGTGGACAGGTGAAGCAACCAAAGTATTGCGAGGTATGCGAGCGCAATATTCCAAACAACGAGATTATGAAGGGGTATCCGATTGATCCCAAGCATGGGAAATTTGTTCCTGTGACTTGGGAAGATCTGGATAGCCTGAAGTTACCGTCGTCACGGACGTTACAGGTCTTGATGATGGTGGACATCGATGAGGTAGACCCGAGGTTTTTCAAAAAGTCGTATTTCCTTACGCCGGAGACGGCGGTTGGAAGACCATCATTTCTCCTCTTTCAGACCTTAATGGAAGAGAGAGGTCTGGTTGCTATCTCCAAGATAATGATGAAGGAGAGAGAGCAGTTATGCTGTATTCGGGCCTTTGGAGGGCTGATGCTCGTCCAAACTATGTTCTGGCATGAGGAACTGCGTGAATACGCAGGATTCGCGGTTGAGAAGCTTCCTATTGATGTGCGGGAGCTGGAGATGGCCGGCAAGCTTCTGGATACTCTGACAATGGACACCTGCGATTTATCTTTTTATGAGGATAAATATGAAGGCGCTTTGGAAGAGCTAATCTACGCAAAACTGGAAGGAAAGACAATAGAAGCTCCTGTTGAACAGGAAAGCAAGCTGGATTCTGCGAGTCTTGCAGAGCAGCTTATCGCTTCATTAAATGCGATAACTTGTTAGGAAGTTTAACCAGGGAGCTGATACGTCGCGACGGACCATGCGGCTCCCTGGCTCCTAAATAGCCGAAACGATAGCGTCCAGCGGGTTTGGCTTCCCGCTGTTGATAAGGCAAGCCAGAAGGAGGTAATTATGAACTGTCCTAACTTACAAGGAGTAAGAAATTCCGTGTCAGTATGTAAGGAAAATGAGGGAAGACCTTGTATCTACGAAACCGGGTCGACAGAGTCCTGCCCTATTCTTCTCGAAATCATGAAGGAAGAAATTGAAGCTACCCTCCATGATAATCGAGTAGAGGTGAAGGTATGAGTGTTATAAATCCTCAACTATGCGAATTGGAAACTAAGGCTTTTAATTCGGACACCCATATCTGGGAAGTCAAGAAGGATGGTATCCGAATAATTTCCGGCGTAAATGCAGAGGGTTATTCCTTGCAGGCCAGATCGGGAACTGAAAAGACCCACCTTTTCCCGGAAATGCACATAGAGACGAAAGTTCCGGCCATCCTTGATGGTGAATTCTCCTGTTATCAGAATGGAAAAGTGGTCTTCAGGGGGATCCAGCACCGAGCTAACAGAGTCAAGGATATTATACTGGTTAGTAAAATCTATCCAGCTACATACGATGTCTTTGATGTCCTCTGGGTGGATGGTCAGGACTTACAGCATCTTCCATTAATGGAAAGAAAAAGGATACTGGAAGCTGTCCTGATACCCACCGATAACTGCCGGATATTGCCTTACTTTGACGATGGCGTTCAGCTCTTCGAAGATGTCAAGGCTAATATGGAGGAGGGCGTAATCGGTAAAAGGAAAGACGGCGCTTACCAGCAGGGACTGCGAGCCTGGATAAAGGTCAAGGCCATCCAGTATGGCAAATTTGTCATATGCGGATATACCAAAGGTACCGGATGGCGGGAACCTACCTTTGGTGCTCTTGTCCTGGGACAGCAAACCAAGGATGGCCTGGTCCATGTGGGAAGCGTAGGCACCGGTTTCGATGAAGCCGAGATCAATCGGCTTTACGGGAAAATGACCAAGCTTCACGATAGCTGCCCATTTCCGACAGAGCCGGAAAAAGCCACATGGATTAAGCCGGCCATAGAAGTCAGGATCGCCTTTCAGGAGTTGACAGACGACAGGAAATTAAGGTTTCCTTCATATAAAGGAACAGTATAAGGAGAACCGATGCCAAACTGGTGCGAGTGTGACCTGAAGGTGTCTGGAAGCCTGACCGAACTTGATCGGTTCATCAAACAGGCTTCCGGGCCTTATAGTTGTCTGGATGCGAACCGGTTCATCCCGTATCCAAAGCTTTTTGAAATGCTGGATGAACTCAACCTTTTTCCGAGTTCAGACAGAGAAATGTCCGATGAAGAAATCGGAATTCTCACACTGGTCCGGTTGTCCGGCCTGGACATATCTAAAGACGGATATTCTCAGGGAGGCTACGATTGGTGTAGAACTAATTGGGGAGTAAAGTGGAATATTGAAGCTCAAGATTATAAAAGGAATAAACGAACAATCACCTATGAGTTCGCAACGGCTTGGAGTCCCCCATGTAATCTGGTTATAGCTATGGGAGAACAATTTCCAAAGCTGTTCTTCACACTGGAATACTACGAAGGTGGCTCTGCTTTCCAGGGAAAGCTGAAAATAAAGGGAGGTATTGTGATCGAAGACTCAACCAGTCTTTACCACGGAACCAGAGGCGGATGAAAAACCTTCTTAAGGTATCCGGTAGTTTTGCTGAACTTGATCGGTTTAGCAAACAGGCTTCCGGGCCTGATAGTTGTCTGGACCCCAACCGGTTCATCCCGTATCCAAAGCTTTTTGAAGTGCTGGATGAACTCAACAAAACAAAGTTATATCAGATTTTGGACATAAAAATGTCCGATGAAGAAATTGAATTTCTCACACTGGCTCGATTAAACGGCCTGGACATACATCGCACTGGATACTATCAGGGAGGCTACGATTGGTGTATGGATAATTGGGGTTTCAGTAAAATGATCCATTCTAGTCTTCTTTGGAAAAAGCGAACTATCCACTATATGTTCGATACGTCCTGGTATTCACCGGCTAAGCTCGTGAAGGCCATGGGAAAACAATTTCCCAAGCTGTTCTTCACGCTGGAATCCAACGAAGCTTTTTCCGGGTTCCGTGGGCAGCTAAAAATAGCTGGAGGTGAGGTTATCTCAGAGCGAGAGAAGGGATAGATATGGTACGATTGCCTTTGGTAACAACATGGTGCGATTGCACCTTAAAGGTGTCCGGAAGCCTAACCGAACTTGATCGGTTCAGTAAACAGGCTTCCGGGCCTGATAGTTGTCTGGATCCCAACCAGTTTGCTCCGTATCCAAAGATTTTTGATATCCTGGATAAAAACATTTCTTCATTAAATAATAATAATATGTCCGATGAAGAAATGGGAATTCTTACCTTGGCTCGGTTAAAGGGTTTGGACATCACTAAAGATGGATATAATCAGGGAGGCTTCGATTGGTATATAGATAATTGGGGTTTCAGTACTGAAATCCATCCTAGTCTTCTTTGGAAAAAGCGAACTATCCGCTACTCGTTCAATACAATGTCTTCACCAGCTAAGCTGGTGAAAGTTATGGGAAAACAATTCCCCAAACTATCCTTCAGCCTAGAATACATCGAAGCCAGTACGGGTTTTCATGGAAAGCTGAAAATAGCTCGAGGTGAGGTTACTTCAGAGCGAGAGAAGGGATAATGGCAATCATTTGCGAATCTGTATTAAGGATATCCGGTAGTTTCACTGAACTCGATCGGTTCAGTGAACAGGCTTCCGGGCCTGATTGTTGTCTGGATGCCAACCAGTTTGCTCCATATCCAAAGATTTTTGATATCCTGGATAAGTTAAACCCATCGGATTTAACTTGCTACAGAGATAATATGTCCGATGAAGAAATTGGAATTCTTACACTGGCTCGGTTAAACGGTCTGGATATAACTAAAAGCGGATATAATCAGGGAGGCTCCGAATGGTGTGAGTCTAATTGGGGATTCAGGACAAATATCCCGACTTGTTATAAATCCTGGAACAAGCGAACAATTATTTATAGTTTCCATACAGAGTGGACTCCCCCAATTAAGCTGGTCATAGCTATGGGAGAACAATTTCCCAAGCTGTTCTTCATGCTATCATACCGTTCATTCGAATCCCTTAATGGAATATTAAAAATAACCAGTTTCCTTAATGGAACATTAAAAATAACAGGGGGAAAAATAATTGAAAAACGATAAATGGGTAAAACGCTGGATTGTTCGTTCAGCCAGTGGGGGAAACCCTCATGTGGTCGCCATAGACGATAATGAAGTCTACGGTTGCGATTGTATTGGCTGGACCCGGCATATGCCACGACGAGACTGCTCTCATATCAGGATCGTCAAGAATGGTGGCGGGGAAACCATGGAAGATCATATCTTAAACCTGTTGGCCAGATAATGATCGACCAGGAAATGATATGCCCGAAATTATTCGAATGCTTAGCAATGTCGTGTTATCACAAAAAACCACATCTTCGAGATGATACTTGTTCATCTCCCTGTCAATATAACGATAATCACGCGAAATGTGAAAGGAGTACGATTGCCATAGAGATGCTATTCCTTCTTAAGGGGGATAAATGAAGATGATAATATGCCCGAAATTCGATTGTTTATCATCGTCATGTTATCATAAAAAACCACATCTTCGAGAAGGGATTTGTAATTCTCCCTGTCAATATGACAACAATCACGCGAAATGTGTAAGAAGTACGATGGCCATAGAAATGCTACACCGTCTTAAGGGGATAGAATGAGATGATAATATGCCCGAAATTATTCGAATGTTCAAGGCCATGTTATCACAAAAAACCACATCTTCGAGACAATACTTGTACAAAGCCCTGTCAATATGACGAGAGTAACTCGAAATGTGTAAGGATTACAATTGCTATAGAAACGCTACTCCTTCTTAAGGGGGATAAATGAGGATGGTGATATGCCCAAATCACAATTGTCCTGTAGTGGGGTGTTATCATAAAACACTCCACCCTCGAAACGAGAATTGTTCAAAGCCTTGTCATATCTCCAGTAAGATATATTGTGTAAGTAGTACGATTGCCATAGAAACGCTACGCCGTCTTAGCGATTACAATTACGATTGCTATACGAACGCTACTTAAAGGAGATTAAATAATGGTGATATGCCCAAATCACAATTGTCCTGTAGTGGGATGTTATCATAAAAAACCACATCTTCGAACGGAAGGTTGTGCATATCCCTGTAAGGATAGTGGAGGAGCAAAATGTGTAAGGAGTACGATTGCCACAGAAACCCTTCTCCGACTAAGGGGAATTAAATGTTAATATGTCCAAATTACGATTGTCCTTTCGATTGTAAGCATAAAAAACCACACCTTCGAACGGAAGGTTGTGCATATCCCTGTAACATCAAGGATAGTGGAGGAGCAAAATGTGTAAGGAGTACGATTGCCTTAGAAATGCTACACCGTCTTTTAAGGAAGTAAAATAATGATGATATGTTCGAAATTCGATTGTTTTTTAACTTCGTGTTCTCACAAACAACCACACAAACGACGAGAGACTTGTTCGTGTGCATGTTGGGCGGACTCCGGTAGCACAAATAAGACGATATGTGTAAGGAGTACGATTGCTTTAGAAACACTACACCGTCTTAAGGAAGATAAATAATGATGATATGTCCAGATTGGAGCAAATGCGATAACATTTGTATGCACAAGCAACCACACCTTCGAACGGAAGGTTGTGCATATCCCTGTCTAAAAAAGTCTTCTTCTTTGCCATGTGTAAGGAGTACGATTGCTATACAAATGCTATCCCTTCTTAAGGGGAAGAAATGAGGCTGATGATATGTCCAAATTTCGAGTGTTCTAATTGGACACAATACGATTGTGCACACGCGAAACCTCATCCTCGAAATAATAATTGTTCAGCTCCTTGCCATAGAGTGAAAAGGGGGAAGAAATGTGTAAAGAGTACGATTGCCATAGAAACGCTTCTCCTCTTAAAGGGAGATAAATGTTAATGGAAAAACCAAAACCTCTGACAGGCTCTCTGACTCCAAAAGGGCCGAGGCTGATGATATGTCCACAATGGCACGATTGCCATTTAAGTTGTTATCACAAACAACAACACCCTCGGGAGGATAGTTGTTCAATTCCCTGTCTCGAGTATAGCGGAGATACACCAAAATGTGTAAGGAGTACGATTGCTATAGAAACGCTACGTCGTCTAAAGGGAGATTAAATAATGATGATATGTCCAAAGTACGATTGCGATGATAATCATTGTAAACATAAAAAACCACACCCGAGGGTGGATAGTTGCGCATTTTATTGTAAAGGCACACTTTATTGTAAAGGCAAAACAAAATGTGTAAGGAGTACGATTGCCATAGAAACGCTACGTCGTCTAAAGGGAATTAAATAATGATGATATGTCCAAATGTCGATTGTTATTTCGATTGTATACACAAAGAGCCACACCCTCGAGATGCTGGTTGTTCGATTCCTTGTGAGACTCTGGAGTTTATCGCCGGTAGTACGAACAGCAGGGCGAAATGTGTAAGGAGTACGATTGCTATACAAACCCTTAAAAGGATAAGAGAGGCTAAAGGATAATGATGATATGTCCAAATGTCGATTGTGACAAAAAGGGATGTATCCATAAAAAACCACACGTTCGACATTTTACTTGTTCAATTCCTTGTGAGGGACGAGGGAAATGTGTAAGAAGTACGATTGCTATAGAAACCCTTGCCCGACTAAAGAGAGAGTAGTTCTCACTCGACTACTGGGGACAAGAGCGGCACTTTGCTCTAAGAGGCTGGTTGCTCCTTGCTAGTCTCGTCCCCAGTAGTGGGGTGAAAACTCCAATAATAAAGGAGGCAAGAAATGAACAATAACAACGACCAGGTTAGGAAAGCCTGGACTGCCCTTAGGGCAGGGGATTTAATGGAGAGGATCGAGTTTCTCACAGACAGTAAGGAACTCCCTCCTTATAATCAAGGGTCGCTGGTCGATATTACACTCAAGCTAATGTTGGCGGATCAGAAACCCCTTTTCGTCCTGACCCGGGAAGACGTGCTAATCGTAGCGCGAGAAAAGGGCTATACGGATGATGACATTACTGATGATATCATCCATCAAGTGCAAAAAGGACTTGAATTCGGACTTGAATTCTGGTCCGAAGTAATGAGCGCCGCTCTGGATGAAGCGATGAAACCAGAGAAAGATCATTGGAGAGATTATCATCGAACTGGATGAAGCGTTCAAACATTAATAATAATAAAGGAGAAAAGGAGCAATGAAACCAAAGGAAGTGAAAGGTTTTCTACAACAGGCTGTTAAACAACCGACCAAAACACAGCCTGTCCATCTCTGGGGACCCCCGGGGATAGGCAAATCAGCTTTGCCGAAACAAATCACGGAGGAGTTGAAGATCGGGTTCGTTGACATCAGGCTGGCTCAACGAGATCCCACTGACCTGCGGGGTATTCCCGCGGTGATTGACGATCAGGCTATCTGGTTACCTCCACCAGAACTACCGACAGAATGGTTCTGTCTGGATTGCCAGTTAGTGTTACATCCGAAAAATGAGGCGGAAAAGACCAAATGTTCCAAGTGCGGTGGTAAAAAAATCACCGACAAAGGAATATTGTTTCTGGATGAGTTGACCAGTGCACCTCCTCTTACGCAGGCAACGGCATACCAGTTAACCCTCGACCGGAGGGTTGGGGAATATTACCTACCTGATGGCTGGTATGTGCTTGCTGCAGGAAACCGTATTGAGGACCGCGCGGTGGTTTATCGAATGTCCACCGCTCTGGCTAACAGATTCACCCATATCGAGGTAGATGTGAACCTTGGAAACTGGACAGACTGGGCTCTGAGCAACGGAATCAATGCTAATATCGTTGCTTTCCTGCAATGGAGAACAGAACTGTTGTTCTCGTTCAACCCGGAATCCAGTGAGCGCGCGTTCCCGTCTCCCAGAAGTTGGGAGTTTGGATCTCGCATATCAAATATGGTAGGCATGAACGGATCTTTTCCGGAATTGCTTGAAGGCACGATTGGGAAAGGTGCGACGGCTGAATATCTCTCTTTCCTCAAGATTCAGGATGAATTGCCGAATCTTGATCGTATCTTCGGCGGCGAAGATTATGTACCGAAAAGGATCGATCTGCAATATGCGATGATCGGTGCCTTAGTAAGCAAGGCGGATCAGACGATCATGTCTGATGAAACTGTTGACCAGTATCCTGTGCAATTCGAGAGACTCCTGAAATGGTCAAAGGCACTCGAAAAAGCAACCAGCGAAGAGTTTAGCGTCTTACTGGTCATGATGCTGGTCGGCAAGAGCGTAGATGGCGTCGGGAAATGCCCCTCATGGAAAATATGGGCCAAGGATCACCGCGACGTGATGCTCACCAAAAGGCCGACAACAAAGGGGAATTAGGTGAAACAAGAAGAGGAAAGAAAGAAAATTATTCGCGCAAGGGTAGGAATGATGATGGACACCCCTTTCTTTGGACATATCATCATGCAATTACCCCTTGTGCGAGTAGAAAATGACCCGTTCATGACTACTATGGGAACGGATGGTTATCACCTGTTTTATAGCCCGGAGTTCATTGAAAGAACTCCTGACGAACATCTCAGAGCTATCCTGGCCCATGAGGTCGGACATCTTATGTTAAACCACCTAACACGGCGAAATGAGCGCCACTTCGAAAAGTGGAATATAGCTTGTGACTTCGCCGTCAATGCGTTGATCGAGAAAGATGGGACCTTCGTCCTACCGGAGAATAGACTGCTGAATCATGAGTTCGGTGATAATACCGCAGAGTGGATTTATAGCCACTTGCCTGACCCTCCTCCTTGTGAAGATGGTGTTGTTGTTATCATAACAATGGACAGTCATTCCGAATGGGAAAAAGGCGACGGCGGCGGCAAGGGCGAGGGCGATGAGGAAAAAGGCAATGGCAGCGGTGGCAAGGGCGAGGGCAATACGGATAGTAAGGACGGAGAAAACAATGGTGATGGCGACCTTGAAACCAGAGTACGAGAGCTTGTAGCACAAGCAGCCACAAGCGCCCGTATGAAGGGACAGTTGCCGGCACACATCGCAGAACTCGTGCAAGGTATCCTGCAGCCAAAGCTGGACTGGAAAGCCATATTGCAGGATATGATCGTATCCTGCGCAAAGAGTGACTTCTCGCTATTTCCCTGTAACAAAAAACACCTTTACCGGGGATTTATCTTGCCCGGAATTACGGGAAGTGAAATTAAAGTCGCGGTTGTGATCGATACCAGTGGAAGCATTGACAACAAGGAGATGCAGGCTTTTATGGCAGAAATTAAGGGAATTTGTGACGCTTACGACGATTACACGATATACCTGCGAACGTGTGACACCGTAATCAATCAAAAATGGGAATTGCACCCGTTCGATCCTATCCCTGATATGTGGGAAGGTCGGGGCGGTACTGACTTCCGTGAAGCCCTTGAGGAGGCCGCTAATCTGGATATCACCTCTCTGGTCTACCTGACCGATGGGTATGGTGATTTCCCGGATAAAGAGCCACGATACCCTGTGATATGGGTTTCCACTACTGACCACCCCTATCCGTGGGGGCAGGTAATCCGGTTGCCAATAAAGGGCTGAAGGAGATAAAGATGACTCTACCGGAAGGGAATGAGGCTCCCAGATGGGAGATTAACAAACTCGTTGATTTTAAAAAAAAGGAGGAAGATTTGAAATTTAACGAATGGTCAGCCGAAATACACACGCTAGCGAAAAAAATGGATACGTCCCTCAACGATGTATTCGAACACATTTCGCTAGGCGACGGCACTGTGGTAATGATTACATTGGAAAGTGATCGTCAAATAAAATTACTGATAGATGATTCCGATTTTGGGGACTTGGGGCGACTCAGGCGTTATTACACTAATCACAAAAACGAGTTTGATGGACTTCTGAACTCGCTCAGGGAAAAAGTCGATACGACAATAAAAGCTTCGATGGCAGTAATTATAGCCATCTCTGAAAAAGCAGCTCCGGATATCATTTTGCGCAAACTGGACGGGGAAAAAGTTGAAGACGACCCGGTGGAAATGCTGAAACATATTATCCACAAGGAGATGAAAAACATAAAGATATATTCGTACCCTAGCGTGGGTATCAACTTTCGTATCCCTATGGGATTTGACGAACATAAAGGGAACTATCAGTATATAGTTTTTGACTATAACAAGCAAGGGGAACAATTCTCACTCGAAACGAATGAGCTAACTTGTTATTTTGATAAACCCTGGGGCTATAGGAAGGACGGTCCTGAAGATCCCCTCGCTTACCGCGAAGATCTGAGTACAATGCCAGATAGCGCGAAAGATCTGATTACCACTATCGGTCAACTCCCTATCATAAAGGAGGTGCTAACAAAATTAATGGAATCCATTAAAACCATCGCTTCTATCCAAGTAGAAGATTATAAAATTCAACCAGTAAAATAAGGAGGTAAAATGGAAAAGGAAAAGAAAAAGGAAGTAGATTTCTCCAGTATTCAAGTTATGGCTCGATTAACCGATACCAAAATCGATGCCCGGGAAATTTGCGACAAATGGCTCCTCATCACGTATGACATACCATGCACTGAGGCAGGAAACATCGCAAGACGCGAGTTTCTAAATCAGGCGTATGCCATCGGTGCCACAAGGCATACCGATTCAGTCTACCTGATGCCATGGACAGCAACAGCAGAGGCGCTGGCACTGCAACTCGCTCGTATCGGTGATGTCTGCGTGTGGACATCCCAGACAACGGACGAAGAAAGAGCGAAGATCATCACTGAAAATTACGACTCCTCGCTTGAATCTCATTGTGACGAGGTCTCAAAGCGCCTGGATAAAATGGGAGACCACTTAAGAGAGGATCACCAGAAACAGGTAGATCGAATGTCAGAGAAAACCCGGACTATGCTTACTGATCTGGAAGCGGCTATCACACGCCGGGGCTCGCATGAGCTCATGGTGATATTATCCCTGTTAAAGGAGCGATTCAGGCTTTTGGGATACTAAAGTAATAACATATCCGGAAAATAGAGGCGTATTCTTTCTTAAAAAGAGACGAGAACTGGAGGTAAATATGAATATAAGAGTTATTAAAAAGCTGTCCTTTGACTTACCACCCAAGCCCTATTATGTCATTCGGGAAACAGTGACCAATGAGGGGCATACGATTGATTGGGTGGGCAGTTATAGCACCGAGACGACTGCCCTGGAAGAGATTGCTCGCGTAGAGAGAAAGAGAAAGGGATAACATGAACTATGAAAGTATTTATACTATATAAATTATCGGATCTCAACTCATTTTCATCCGATATGAGAGACATTAATAAAAAATTCTTGAAGTGGATAATCGATAATAACTACGCTTATACCAGATTTAATATTCTGGGAACAGATAAAAAAGACGTTTTCCGATTAGCCATTGTCCTAGAGAAAAATGGCGACCACGAACATGATCTAGCTACAATACCCATGCCATGGGGATACCCGGGCTTGGGTATCGACCTCGGCAAAACCGAGGCGGAAGTGTTTGTAGCTGAAGATGATTAAGGAGATAACTAATGAAACCAAAGGACTTGGCCTGCTTTAACTGCAAAACCTGCGACATAATTAAAATACCCCTAGTCGGAGCCGACTCGGAAGCGGCCTACAGAAGTATGGTCCGGTGTAAACAAAAGCTGTCAGATCATTACGAACACATCCTAAGTCTCCAACATGTCTGTGATTATCATTCTGAATCACAGAAGGCTTTATGGAAAAGAAATGACAGTTTTTGTAGCTAAATTAAGTATGGACCTACTCAAGGACATTTAGCTACAAAAACATGATCATCTTCACTGGACGCCCATGTTTTTGTAGCTAAATTAAGTATGGACCATAAGGAGGCGATTTATGACAGTGTGTGAACAGTGCTGGATGGATGCAGGTCACAGAGCCATGAACAATCCTGCTAAGTCTCGAACGGAACACTACTACGACTTGCTTGAAGAAAGGAAGGAAAACCCGTGTCCTCAAATTGGTGATAGTTCCTCCCATGAGGACGAGAAATGTATCTACTGCGGGGAAGTTATGGCCGCAAAGGATGATGTTGTTTTAGAATGTTCTAATTGTCACTCTTTGTTAATATGTAGTGAAGGGATTAATAAAGTAAGAATCACTCTTAAAAAGGATAAGGAGGCTTCTAATGAAAAAAGATAAAGATAAAATGGAGGAAATTAAAGAAATAGAACTGGAGCCCATTGATGCAACACAATGTCAATGTGAAATAGGAGACGTCTCCTTTATGAGTTTCGGGCTCCGACAACGCCATCGTTGCCCTTGTATTCCAACATGGGTGGGAGTGCAAATAAAGGACGGATCATTTTATGGAGCTATGTCACTTTGTTCCTACTGTAAGGAGATTTGCGAGTCTCAACTGACGAATGTCAGCTTTCAGAAACTTAGCTTAGGCGGTTAAATAAAAAGGAGGCGAAATGATAAGAAGGCGAAGAGAAAACGCAAAACTATGGGGAACAATAAGTATAACTGATACAAGAGTGAGGATCCTGGATACATTTATTGCCACAGGTAAAGATGGGAAACAAATAGGATACGCTCATGCCCTATCTGAGAAGGGCGAATTGTTTCAATGCAAATTAGATAGTCTAATTAATTGCGAAACAGAATTAAGCAATAATGAGCCCCTATGGGGAACGTATGGCAGAAATGCTCTGAGAGTACGAATCCTAAATACATTCGTTGCTCCCGGCGTATATACACCGTGCCTTGGATACGCTCATTTCTTAACTAAGGATGGTGACATAATACAATGCGAAATAGATGATCTCTGTGAGGTTTCTTTTTGCGAAACGTGGGAGGTAGAAGGAGGAAATTAAACTCATATTGAAGGAGGTAACAACCTGTGGCTGAGGAAATGCACGTATTGACCCGATTAACTGAGAAAGGTATATTCCTTGTTGGTATTAAGGGAGATACCATCGTTATTGGTATGCCAATGAGAACGGCTCGTATGTCAAAGGATGATGCTTTAAATTTGGCAGCTTGGCTGGTCTCCCTTTTGACTAACCCGGAAGGAGATAAATGATTCGCATTGAAGTAATACGAGAAGATTCAACACTGGCAAGGCGTATCTGGCAATTCGAGCTAATTGTTAATAGCAGTCACGAAGCTATTAACTGTCAATATTATAAAGTGCAGGAAAAGCAAACCACCAGGCACCATTGGAAGAATATCAAGCAATGGAATAATCGGTTTAATGCTTATCATCAGCATCCTAATATTGAACTCATCATTCCTGATGATGTCGCAATGGAGGCTCGAACAGAAATAGCTAAGCAAATTTATCGGTTACCAATTAAACATTGAATCCTTTCGCTCAACATCTGTTGCCGGCACAAGTGCGAGCAGAATATCGGAGGAGGTACCGCCGGTATGTGTTTTCTCGCTCTCACCGGGGAGAGTTCTGTTACATTTCTAAACGAACTTGCTCGAAAAACGGACTATGTATTCATTGTTCCATATGGAATCACAGAACTATTGACAAGGGCAGAGCTATCTTGTAGTCTATTCGTAGACTACAAGAGGCTAGTAATGAATAACAAACTGAAGGGCGTAATCTGGGCATCTATTCCTTTTATTGCGATACTGATTCTGGCAGGTGTGCTGGGTGACTGGACAGTGTGGCCAACAATAGGCTTTTTTATTCGTGGCGTGGCTATATTATTAGGTATAGCCCTTTGTATAGCGAAGGTAGAGGAATACTGGGATAAAGATAATAACAACTGGTGATAAATGAACAGAGGTAAGAGCTATGACAACTGAAACGAACCCTTTACGAAAAACCTATAAGATGAGGCGCAATGCGCCCGGGCGCAATTCGGTAGTGGTAGCCATGCCTTACGAGGTGATAGAGCGCGAAGCCCGGAAATACAACTTGTCAGTAGACGAGTTCATTCAACAATACCAGGTAGTAGCTGAATATGATAGCTTCGACGGCGTCCGGTATAATTTCGTTAAACCAGAATGAGTAGGAGGTCAGGTGGATATGACAAGAAATCGTCAGAAGCCTATTAGTGTCTCTACTAACAAGTGGACTTTTCTTAATCAGCAAAAAAACATCTATGAAAAACAAAGTGGCGACAAGAGCGACTGGGGGTCTTTTCTGGAGACGATGACGCTCTTTGGATTAGTTACTGCCGGTATTTATGCTCTAGTGGAAACTCTTGATAAGACTTCAAATTCAGTGAATGTTCAATGTAATTATTGCAACCAGACATTTGCGATGGCCCTACCGCGAGAGGCTACACGAGCAATCCATGTTCGATGCCCTCATTGTGAGGGCGACCTTGTGGTCGATCTTCAGCCGCAAAATAGAAAAATTCCCGCAAAGGAGAAAAATGGAATACGCCGAACAAATTAAAACCAAACTCGATTTAGAAGGACAAAACCTGACAAAAAAAATTCGCATACTCAAAGACTTCGATACAAAACGAATAATAGAAAGTCTGCCAAACCTAGAAGCCGCTTTTGAGAAAGCTATGAGTGAGGAAGCGGCTTTCAAAAATGAAAGCGCCGGTTTCATAGCCTCTCCTTCTGGTGATTGCGCAGAAGTGAAACGGATCGTAGCTTTTCTCTCCATGCAATACACCCCTGAAAATGGAGAACGCAAAACAGAAAAAGACCGCGAGGCGTGGCTTTTACTCCAACGAAATGATAATAATGATCTGAGAGGTGCCATTACGAGGCAACGAGGTGTGTCTTTCGAGGTTGAAAATTTGCGAATAGCTACCGAGATGGCAAAGAAGAAACTTGAAGATACCGGTAGGGTCCTGGCTCTTAAAATAGCTCAAATCCAATTCCTTACCGAATCTACATTGAGAGGGTAGAAATGACAATCTTAGTATACGAGAAAATTGTAGATGGGGAGGCCATTAAACTTCCTGAACTACGAGTGAAAATTGAAAGTATATTCCCTGGCCACGCTGCGGAGGTTCACAGAATATTGACCTTAGAAGGTATGACAGACTGGAAGATTCGATTTATGCCGTGGAAAAAGGGATATGCGAAAGGGGTGATAGTCCAATATCTAAAATTAATCTTTATAATGCAACAGTCTAAAAAAGAAATGCTAGTCACGTTATACCACGAAATACTGCACTTTCAAAAACCGCATATGACCGAGGAGATGATTGAGAAGACAGCCAATAAGATGTATCTATGTCGGTAGCTATCTGCGAGAATAAGTGGCAAGCTAGAGCTAGAGTAAAGGGACGTATGAAACGCCACACGTTTTTAGCCTCATCCCTTTTGGAAGCGCAAAATAAAGCGCGTATTCTCTTTCCGAGACACAAACCTAATAATATCATATTATCTTTTGACTTTATCCTAATTAAAAATAAAAATAAATAGGAGGTAAAATGACCGAAGAGCAACAACAAAACTGGGGTGGAGACGGCCTGGGGCCGGATGATCTGGCTATACCGGAAGCTAAATTAATCCAAAACGTAGGAGGTGGCATAGCAAAAGAATCAGGAGCCCTACCCGGTGATTTCTATTTCCCCCTGACGGACGAAATAATAAAGGGGGCGGAAGGCTTTGAAATAATCATAGCCGCTATGCAAAAGAACCGAACCTATTGGGGGCGTTCTGATATTGTGGATGAACCTCCTGAGTGTGCCTGCCTTAAGGTATCCCGGGACGGTTCCGGAGTCTCTGTAGACGGGAAAAACTGTCTGGAATGTGATAAAAGGTGCGATACCCCTTGGCTTATTTCATCTGATGAACGCAGGAAGAGATGTCTAATCAATTACAACATCCTGGCCATAGACATGAGCAGCCTCCCACTTCTATTGAGGACTTCCGGGCTCAGTGCGCAGGCTGCAAAAGAAATTTACACGCAGCTCTCTATGAATCGAGCCTTGCACGGAGAATGGTTCAGGGCTAAAACCAGGGTTACAAGTGTAAAGAAAGTAACTGCCTCCGGAGACTCTTACGCTCTGAAATTCGGAAAGCTTGAACTTCTAGAATCGTTAGATCAAATAGAAGAAATGAAAGCCCAGGCTTTCCAATTAATCGGAACGCAAATCGCTTTACCTGCCGGCAACCCTGATGCTGAAATACCCGATCTGGAATTCTAATTTCCGTAGCCAAAATTCCAGAACGGAGATATTTATATGTCTGACGCAGGAAAATTCATGGAATTATTCCGCGGGCGAACTGATGCCTGGGGAAGTGTTGAGGGTCGATCTAACAAGGAACCGGTAAGTATCAAGAATTATGAAAATCATCTAGCTGGCAAGACGAGTCTGGGAGCTTATATGCTCCTGGACGACTCAACTTGCTGGTTCTTCGCCATCGATATGGACGATGGGGACATAGATAAAGCAATGGCAATACGCCAGGCATTCATTGACGTTGGCGTATCGGTCTATGTCGCCAAATCGAAGAGTAAAGGATACCATTGCTACGGTTTTACAGAGGAGCCGGTAGAAGCTAAACATCTTCGGCTCCTCTGCCACGGAATCTTAAATCAATTAGATACGTCCGCTGAAGTATTTCCAAAACAAGAAAAACTCGATAAAACGACTCCACTCGGTAACTATATCAATCTGCCCTGTTTTGGCGATACCAGGCCATTTCTTACATCAAAGAAAACAGCTATACCGAACAACGAAGCGTTTGCTCAAATCAAGCGAATTACTAAAGATGCTATATTAAATGCACTCACAAATATAGCTCCAACAATTACACCGACAACTAAAGTTCAACCAGTTCAACCAGTCAAAACAAAGAAGACTTCGAAAAATAATAAAGCTTACCCTCCCTGCATAGATGCGCTCTTGTCAGGAGTTAGCCAGGGAGGCCGGGACGTGGCCGCATTTGCACTCGCTCGGTTCTATCTTGATGAACAATATACTTTCCCTGAAATCATGGGATTGCTTCAAATATGGGACTGTAAAAATGACCCACCCCTGGACAATGATAGTATACTGACCAATAAACTAAAATCCGCTTCGAAGGGATACAGTTTCGGCTGCTCTTCGATTAAATCAGAACCACTTCTTCAACATTTCTGTGTTGGGGAAGTGAACTGTAAATGGATCCAAAGTATCCGAGACGACAAAAAGAAAAAAGGATTAATTCGAGAACAAAGTTTCCATGAAACTGAGACGCACCTCTATGAACAAATTATGCTCAAGGCGCAAGCGGCTTTCCTCTGCTTTGAAAAATCCACGAAAGCCATTTCGTATGTGGAATCAATAGATTATGCCTCCTTCACGATTCTGCCAATAATTTCGGCAGAGATTACAGAAGGAGCTGTGATTTTACCAACCGGTGTGGAACCTTACACATCTACGGTGGAACTTAAAAATGAAATCGTGACTTTTATATCACACTATGTAGATATTAACCAAACCGATCTGGAATTTTGTGCATGGTATATCTTGCTATCATGGGTGTTTGATAGATTAAATACGATCTCATACCTGCGATTTCTTGGAGATACCGGCACCGGCAAATCAAGGGCACTTGATGTGGTTGGCCGATTGTGCTATAAACCCCTGATGATGGCAGGGGCGGCCACGCCAGCGCCAATTTACCGCCTGATTAGACGGTTTCGCGGCACCTTAATACTGGAAGAAGCTGACTTCACGGATTCCTCTGAAAAAAGCGAAATCGTGACTATACTGAACTGCGGCTTTGAACGAAACAGGCCGGTGATCAGGTGTGGTCATGATAACCCGGATCATTTGGAAATTTTACCGTGTTTTGGTCCAAAGGTATTCGCAACCCGATACAGCTTCCAGGATGTGGCCCTTGAAGCCCGGTGCATGTCATTTGCTATGGAAGAAACTGATAGAGAAGACATACCTCCTCTCCTTGGCAGAAAATTCTATAAAGCTTCGGAGATATTGCGAAACAAACTATTGTTATGGAGGCTGGAAATATATTGCTCAATCGACCCCGATGTGGTTGAAGAAATAGATCTGGGCCGGCTAGAACCACGACTCAAGCAGATCGGCCTGCCATATGCTATACCCTTCAAAGACTTCCCTGACGTAATGGCCGAATTCAGGAATTTCATGCAGAAAAGACAAGCGTATATCATTCAGGAAAGAGCAGAATCCGACGATGGAAAAATAATAATTGCAATCTTTAAGCTCGCGCAATCAGTGGGAAAAGAATACATCGCCCCAAGCTCCATTTCAAAACTCCTCAGTGAGGATTTCAAGATGGAAAAAACGGCAGCATCAATTGGACGAACCTTGAATTCGATGCACATCACTCGATCCAATAAGCGAGTGCCGGGTGGCAGAGCCAGATATATTTCCTGGTCGAATAAATTAATGCGAAAATTAATGCGGCGGTATATTCAGGACCCTGAAGATTATGCAGATCTCTTCGAAGACGAAGATTTTGAGGGAGAACTTGACATCGAAATTTAGGTAAAGACGAAATTTTGCAAGAAATTGAGAGACGGCTCTCAATTCGTCAACAGGAAAAGTGTAAATGAGAAGTATTTTAAGACTATCAAAAAACGAAATATTCAAAACTGATGAAGCTAAAAAGCCTTTCCAGTTCCGCCATGATTTATTCTTATGCCATGGAACAGATGGAACGGATGGAACAGCAATAGGGGGTAGCCCCCCCCTTTTTTTTCACCCTTTTTTGAAGCTAAGCCTTTTTTCGTGCCCGGGCGTGAAATACCGCCTTTCGGGGGTGGAACGGATGGAACAGCACTTTAAGTACGGGTATGAA
>Ga0209345_10000403_pt1 | contig 56182 bp, 55 predicted proteins | sample Cruoilmetagenom7_FD_187294 | JGI IMG/M metagenome (GOLD analysis project Ga0209345, IMG submission 187294) | Oil polluted marine microbial communities from Coal Oil Point, Santa Barbara, California, USA - Sample 7 (SPAdes) (version 2) | ecosystem: Environmental > Aquatic > Marine > Oil seeps ... | reverse complement strand
TACCGAAAAACTAATTGAGCTTAATCCATCGATAATAATTAATATCGCTATTAGTTTTATTATCGAGCCTTAAATACTGGATCCCCGCGTTCGCAAAGATGACAAAATATTACAGTTTCAAACTTGAATTAGTGTCAATAGGACTAACTAATCTTATGAATTTAAATGATGGACTGGGCTCAACTTACGAATTAAAAGCTCCTATTTTTGGTTTAGAAAGCTCAGATTTAGTTTCCTATTGGTGGAGCTTGTGCACGGAGGATTTGCGCATGCAAAATGGGGAGCGCATTGGGCATACGTGACCATCTGAGTTAATAATCAACCAATCCAAAAATATTAATAACTCTTCAGATTTGCTCATAAATCCTTCATTTCAAGGCTTAAAATGTGGAGTTGATAAGCATCAATGAACATTTTACGCAGAAATGGAGGATTTATGGGCCAATATGTGAGTTATTTACCAATGGACTCCCTGCATTAATGAAGCAAATGCCACTTGCTCGGGAGAAGACTTCACTCCTGAAGCGGCTTTACCTTGAGATGCTGCTGAATCTGGAAACATATTAAAGGCTGTATTCATGACAACTTCCATAGATTTTGGTGCCAATGAATGACTGACTTGCATAAATATACCCAAACGAGTAGCTATGCGTTGAGGTCTGCGAATAATAGCATCTTTCACCATATCAGCTGCTTCTTCGGGTGATATGGTTGGTACATTATCATACATTTTGGTAGGTGCTATCATAGGTGTACGAACCAATGGCATATTGATTGTTGTGAATGCAATATTGGTATCATTAAATTCTGCTGCTGCACATCTTGAGAAAGCATCTAGAGCAGCTTTAGATGATACATAAGCTGAAAATCTTGGGGCATTAGTTAATACTCCAATAGAAGAAATGTTAATGACCTGGCCTTTTCTTTGTTCTGTCATTCCTGGTAAGAACCCCATAATTAAACGCAGGCAACCAAAATAGTTTAATTGCATAGTCCGTTCAAAATCATGAAAACGATCATAACTTAAGGCTATAGATCTACGAATTGAACGACCAGCGTTATTGACCAAAATATCAATGCCGCCCAAATCCTCTGTCACATCTTTAATTAATTTATCCGCTGAACTCATTTCTGATAAATCACAAGTATATAAAGAAGTTTTCGACCCTTCTCTTTTCATCATTTCTTGTGTTTCAAGTAATTTATCCATACCTCTAGCGACCATGACCACATGAGCCCCTGCCCTGCCTAACATAATAGCTGTTGCTTGTCCGATACCTGATGAGGCACCTGTCACCATAACTCTTTTTCCTTCAACTCGGCCACGTAAACTTTTATCAATAAACAATTCTGGGTCAAGGTTACGCTCCCAATAATCCCACAATTTCCAAGCATACTTTCTTAAATCAGGAACAGCAATTCCTGATCCTTTTAGTAGTTTAGCCGTTTCACGGTTATCAAACCTTGTTGGATAATTAATAAAACTTAAGACTCCTGGTGGAATTCCTAAACTTGACATCACTTGCGACCTTATTCTTCTAATTGGCGATAACATCATCAAACCTTGTTTAACTGCATTAGGTACAAAGTTGAAGATGCGTGCATCAATTCTCATTGTCATTAAAGGTGCATGCGCAGCGCGTGAAAATATATTTAATACTTCACCAATTTTACGAGGTTTTGGATCTGTCAAATGGAAACATTTGCCGTGTTGACCTTTAATATGTGCTATATGATCCATTGCATTAACAACATAATCAACTGGAACCATATTTAATCGGCCACCTTCTAATCCCATAGTTGGCATCCAAGAAGGAATCATCTTACGCATTTTCTGAATGAGCTTGAAGAAATAATACGGCCCATCAATTTTATCTATTTCGCCTGTTTCCGAATGACCTAGCACCATAGCAGGACGGTAAATTTGAAAAGGCACTTTACATTCTCTACGAACTACACCTTCTGATTCGTGTTTGGTCTTAAAATAAGGATTATCTAGTCCTTCAGCCTCATCAAACATGTCTTCTCTAAATACACCATTATATAAACCGGCTGCAGCAATTGAAGAAGTGTGATGAAAACATTTTGCATTGACATCATCTGCGAATTCTATCGCACTTCTGGTTCCACCAACATTGGATGACTCTTGTTCTTCCATACTGGCTTTCATGTCATAAATGGCCGCCAAATGAAACATGTGATTAATTTTTCCTTTTAATTCATCACGGTTCTTTTTACTGACACCAAGGTTTTTTTTCGTCAAATCCCCTGTAATTGGAATAACCCTATCTTTTGGTGCATTTAATTTTTCTAATAATGCATTCAGTTTCTTCTTTGAACCTGATCTAACCAAAACATATATTTTTCCTTTCCGGTCAAATAGTTTTGGAAGCAGATGTGAACCAATAAACCCGGTTGCGCCCGTTACAAAATATGCCATATTGTTTACCCTTTATTTTTTATGATTGACGATAAGTATTATACATGGCAAAATAGTTTTTTTAAGCGTTAATTTGAGAATTTAGTTATGAGTGATTTAAGTGAGTTGTTTGCAAAAGCCCAAGAAGATGTAAAATCATTAAGCTCCAAACCCAGTGATGATAACTTATTAGATTTGTATTCTTTGTACAAACAAGCCACTGATGGCGACGTTACAGGCGAAAGACCTGGCTTTTTTGACTTTGCTGGAGGCGCCAAATTCGATGCCAGAGAAAATATCAAAGGCATGAGCTCAGATGAAGCCATGCAAAAATACATTGATAAAGTTTCTTCTTTAGTCAGCTAATTTAATAGCTATGAAAACCAAGGATAGAATTATTCAAACAGCTCTTCAGTTATTTAACGATGAAGGAGAGCCAAATGTGACTACCAATCACATCGCTGATGAAATGGATATTTCCCCAGGAAATTTGTATTATCACTTTCGTTCGAAAGACGATATTATTTGGCAAATTTTCCTGAATTACGAAAAGAAAATCAAAAGTATTTTAAACCAAAAGGATGTTAATTACACTTCAATGGAAGATATGTGGCTTTATATGCACATGGTTTTTGAAGTTATAGGTGAATACCGTTTTCTCTATAGAAACCTTATCCAATTAATGAACAGAATTGAATTTCTTAAAAGACATTTCCGTCACATTCTAGCACTAAAGTCTCAAACTGCTCTCAAAATTATGCAAAGCTTAGCAGAAGATGGTCTACTGAATGCTGACGAACAAACGATTGCTTCTTTAGCCGATCAAATTGCATTAACAGCAACATTTTGGTTAAATTACTCGATCGCCATTTATGATGATGATTTTGATGAAGAGAAAAAACTCTCTCATGGTATATTTCATGTCATGCGCATGGTCGCGCCTTTTTTGACCGACAATGATAAAGCCATCCTTGATGAGCTTTCTACTCAATACTTATAAACACCAATAAAAACAGATTAATAATGAAAAAAGAATTTATGCAGAAAGCGATAGCGCTTTCGATTGACAATGTCAAACAAAACAAAGGTGGACCATTTGGTGCTGTAATCGTTAAAAATGGAGAAATAATAGCCACTGGAGCCAACTGTGTCACCTCTGAAAATGATCCAACCGCTCATGCTGAAGTCACAGCTATCCGAAATGCTTGTAAAGTTTTAAACAGTTTCCAATTAGATGACTGTGAAATATATACATCCTGCGAACCTTGTCCTATGTGCTTAGGAGCCATTTATTGGGCCCGACCTAAAGCCGTGTACTACGGAAATACTAAAGCAGATGCAGCTGAAATTAATTTCGATGATCAATTTATCTATGATGAGTTAGATTTACACACAAATAAAAGAAACTTGAAAATGGTTGAGTTTATGCGAATTGAAGCCAACGAAGCCTTTAAACTATGGGCTAAAAATACTTCGAAAGTTGAGTATTAAATAAATTCTTTAATGCATTGAAACTTTTAAATGAAATTCATTCTAAGCTAATTAACAGCGATACTTTAGCATCTGGTTGGCATATTCATGACTTAAATTGACAAATGTCATAATCTGATTAAAATCCGTGCTATTAAATAACAATTTGAGCCTAATATCATTGAATATAAATATTTAAATGTTATATTAGCGTTATCTAATTTAAAAGTGAGAATTTCACAATGAAAAAAATATTAATAACAGCAACATTTATAACATCTAGCTTTTTTGCATCAACTTCATTTGCTGCAGATGCTGCTGCTGGTAAGGCCAAAGCTGCTGTATGTGCTGCTTGTCATGGCGCTGCTGGTATTTCAGCTGCTCCAATGTGGCCTAATCTTGCTGGTCAAAAAGAAATGTATTTATCAAAGCAAATTAAAGCTTTCCGTGATGGCATAAGAAAAGATCCTTCAATGTCACCAATGGTTGCTGGTTTAACTGATGCTGATGCTGATAATTTAGCAGCCTACTTTGCTAGTTTAAAATAATTTCAATAAAACTCTTTTAGCCTCAAAAAACCCAATTATTTATTGGGTTTTTTTGTACCTTTAAGAATCAAGATGGCACAATTCACCTTGCTAATTCTGACATAATTTAATAACATCATAAACCTACTATTTTTTTATAGAAATTTATGACAGCACTAATTTGTGGTATTAGTTCCACACACTTAACACAAAAAGAAATTAAAATATTGAAACACCCTTTAGTCTGTGGTGTTATCCTATTTAAAAGAAACTTTGAAAACTACCAACAATTAAAAAACTTAGTCTCTGATATTAAAAGTAAATTTGGACATGACTTTATTATCAGTGTCGATCAAGAAGGCGGTAGAGTTAGGCGTTTCGATTTACCTTTCACAAGATTGCCAGCTTTATCGGAATTAAGCAGTGCCAATATAATTGAAAAGGATTTAGGTAAAACAATGGCACATACGCACGCATGGTTAATGGCAAGTGAGCTTTTATCCATTCAAATTGATATGAGCTTTGCTCCAGTATTAGACATAGATAATGGTAGCAATGTCATTGGTGACCGCGCTTTTTCAAAAGATGTTGATGAAGTGACCGAACTAGCTGACTATTATTGCCGAGCCATGCATGATGCTGGCATGAAGACAACGGCTAAACATTTTCCTGGACACGGAACGGTTGTAGCAGATTCACATTTTGATTTACCGATTGACGACCGCTGTTTTGAAGAAATTGAAAAACTAGACTTAAGACCCTTTATCCAACTCATTAAAGCCAATCACATTGATGCCATTATGATGTCACATGTGATTTACTCACAATGTTGTGATCAGGCTGCTGGTTACTCAAAGTTTTGGTGCCAAGATATCTTACGTGATAAATATCAATTTAAAGGTATTATTATATCCGATGACTTAGGCATGAAAGCCGCAGATTGTGTTGGCGATGTACACGCCCGTTATCAAGCTTGTGTTGATTCAGGCTGTGATATTGCTTTAGCTTGCACTATGGAATTAAGCCAAGAATTACTTGCTAAACTGTCTACTCAGACACATCAAAGAAGGTTTCCACAATTATTAGGCAAATCAACGCTTCCCAAATCGCAACCTTTTTGGCAAAATAGGCACTGGCAGACCATACGCAAGAGTATGGTAAGAATTCAGTCAAAACTATTTAAGGCAGAAGATCAGGAAGGAAATAACGATGAATAACTATCCACACCTCTTAAAACCTCTAGATTTAGGTTTCACTACAATTAAAAATCGCGTCTTAATGGGCTCAATGCACACAGGACTTGAAGACCGTGCCAAACATTATCAAAAGCTTGCGACCTATTTTGCACAAAGGGCAGAAGGTCAAGTAGGTTTAATCGTAACTGGTGGTATTGCTCCAAATATTCGTGCTTGGACAGCGCCTCTAGGTGGATTTTTAAAATATAAATTTCAAACAAAAAGACACAAAATTGTGACCAATGCAGTTCATGAGGCAGATGGTAAGATTTGTATGCAAATTTTACATACTGGACGATACGGTTATCACCCTTTTATTGTTTCACCTTCAGGAATAAAATCCCCAATTACGCCGTTTAAACCGAAATTAATGACGGTAAAAGATGTAGAAAAGCAAATTAAATCATTTGTTAATACAGCACAACTCGCACAATCAGCTGGTTATGATGGTGTTGAAATCATGGGTTCTGAAGGCTATTTAATTAATCAATTTCTTGTTAAAAGAACCAATGTCAGAAAAGACAAATGGGGGAGTGATTACGAAAACCGTACACGTTTTGCCAAAGAAATTGTAGAACGTACCCGTCAAGCTGTCGGAACTGATTTTATTATCATCTTTAGATTATCTATGTTAGATTTAGTCTCACAAGGTAGCACATGGGATGAAGTAGTACAGTTAGCTAAAGAGCTTGAACAATTGGGTGTCACGATTATCAATACTGGCATAGGATGGCATGAAGCGCGTATTCCTACAATTGCGACAAGTGTACCACCAGGGGCTTTTACATGGGTCACAGAAAAAATGCGTCCACATGTCAAGATTCCATTAGTGACGACTAACCGCATTAACACACCAGAAGTTGCCGAGAAAATCTTATCAAGCAATCAAATAGATATGGTGTCTATGGCAAGACCTTTGTTAGCTGATCCTGATTTTGTTAAAAAAGCCATACACAACAAATCAGCTGAAATTAACACGTGTATTGGTTGTAATCAAGCTTGTTTAGACCATGTATTTAAAAACCAAAGAGCCACTTGTTTAGTCAATCCTTTGGCTTGTTATGAAACTGATTATATAATCAAGCCAACAACACAAGCCAAGTCATGTGCAGTTATTGGAGGAGGCCCTGCTGGCATGTCCTGTGCCAAAACCCTTGCAGAGCGAGGTCATAACGTCACTTTATACGAAGCCAGTGACAAATTAGGTGGACAATTCAATCTAGCTGCAAATATTCCTGGTAAAGATGAGTTTTTCAACACCATAAGATATTTCAAAACTAAGTTTGAAAAATATGGCGTTAATGTTCAACTAAACACCAAGGTAAGTGGCAATGAATTATCTGCCTATGATGAAGTTATTATTGCTACGGGTGTTAAACCTCGTGTACCTAATATTGAAGGCATAGATCATGAAAAAGTTATTATCTATAATACTTTAATTAAAAAAGAAAAACTAGCAGGGAAAAGTGTTGCAATCATCGGTGCTGGCGGCATCGGCTTCGACATTGCTGAATTCCTTTCAGAAGATGATATGTCTGTTTATTCTGATCCTAAAGCATTCTGTAAGGAATGGGGAATCGACATGAATATAGAGGCTGAAGGTGGCCTTATCCAAGCTCAACACGCCAAAAGCCCAAGAGAAATATTTTTAATGCAACGCAAAACTGGAAAAGTCGGTAAAGGTCTAGGAAAAACCACTGGTTGGATTCACCGTTTATCCTTACAAAAACGTGGAGTTAAGACCATGGCCGGTTGCAGTTACAACAAAATCGATGATCAAGGATTACACATTACACGCAATGAAAAGGAAGAAGTTTTGAAGGTAGATAACGTCATCATCTGTGCTGGTCAAGTATCAGTCAATGCATTGTATGAATCTTTAAAAGAAATACATTCATGTCATCTAATCGGCGGCGCAGAATTTGCGGGTGAGTTGGACGCTAAACGTGCGATAAAGCAAGGTGTATTACTTGGAGCTAAAATATAATCACTCATAATTAAATGATAAATAAAAATGATTCGTCATTCCAACAATCCAGAGAAGTGACGAATCATTTTTATTTATGAATTAATTTTTGGGTTTAAGTAGCTTCTTTGCTAATACATCTAATCCAGAACCAAGTATCGTCCTTTTAACAACTAAGATATCATCTATTTCAGCTTCAAGCCATGTCGTTTCAATGTATCTTTTGTCATTAAGAACAATCTTTTCTAATCCTGATTTTTCAATTCTTAAACTGCCATCATTTTTAGTTCTTTTATGTTCTACAGTTCCATTGCGATAAATAACAACTGAAGCAAAAGGTAAGCTGTGGCCATCTTTAGCAACAAAAGTAACATCCTTATAAGATAAAACAGTAATCATGGGCTTAAATATAAAGAATCCAATCACCAAAGCGATAATTATTAAACCACCAGTTTTATTGGCATCTCTAGTTTCTCTTTGTTGATTGCATTTATTATCATTTTCTTTTTTATTCTTCCTTTTATAAGGTTTTACTCTTTTCATGGAAAAACCTGTAATAAAGATGCCTATAATTAACTCAATCAACAAAATGAAAAAATTAATAATCGCGCCAAAAAATAAAGCAAACCCTTCAAAGAGGAATCCAAATAAACCTTCAAAGATTGAAAAGAACAGTGAAATTATTTCATCAAATATCATTTTTGAACCGAATTAAAATATAGACTATATCTTATCATATTCATCTAGTTGAATTTCAAAAAGAATATCGCCATCATCTAATATACCAATTTGTTCAAATCCAAATCCTTGATAAACTTTTTCAGCAACTGTATTTGTTGGTTTACACATGGTACGTAAGCGTTTGCCTTCCAGCGATATCACCTCTTCAACCACTAAATCTAGAGCTAGCGATGCAAAACCCTTTCCTTGATTATTTTTGTCTAGCATGAACCTAAAAAGCCAATACAATTCAGTATCTATTGGGTCATCTTCATTGCAATAGGCCAAAAACCCAACTACCTCATCATCTTTGTATATTGCCCGCAACTGATAATGTGCATTGAATTTAGATTCTGCAATGGTATAAACATTGGGCGCTAAATTGCCTTCTTGCTCTGGTAACAAAGATAATTTAACACAAGCAACCCAATTGTTTTTATCGACTGGTCTTAGATTTATCATAATATTTTGTTTCTGTCGCCACAATACTTATTCTCGGACAACAACTTAGAGGACCTCTTTATCAGGCAAAAAACCACCTGCTTGCATGTTCCATAGATGTGCATAATGTCCATCTTTGATGTTTAATAACTCTTCATGACTGCCATCTTCAATAATAGCGCCTTCATTAAAGACCAGAATACGATCAAGATGGGCAATTGTTGACAGTCGATGAGCCACAATAATTACTGTTTTCTCCTTCATCAAATGGTCAAGACCTTGCTGGATTTTTTTCTCAGTAACAGAATCAAGTGCAGATGTGGCCTCATCAAGAATCAATATATTGGCATCCTTTAAGATTGCACGAGCAATTGCTATTCGCTGCCTCTGTCCGCCAGATAATTTAACGCCACGTTCACCAACAGGTGAATCATAGCCTTTTTCGGTCAACTTAATAAACTCATGGGCATTGGCTTTTTTTGCTGACTCAATGACTTCTTCATCAGTTGCGGCTAAGTTACCATAACGAATATTCTCCATCAAGGTCCGGTGAAATAACATCGGATCCTGAGGAATGAGTGAGATGCCTTCACGCAGGCTATCTTGGGTCACTTCTAATATATTTTGTGAATCAATTTCAATTTTTCCACTATCTGCTTCAAACAACCTTAAAAGTATACTGACGAATGTAGATTTACCTGAACCAGAGAATCCAACTAAGCCAACTTTCTGAGAAGATTTTATGGTGACATTTAAATTATTAAATAATTGTGCTCCGCCAGGATAGGCAAAATTAATGTCCTTAAATTCAATCTGCCCTTCTGTAACGGTTAAATCTTTAGCACCTTCAACATCTATAATATCGTGTGGCTGAATAAAGATACGAACACCATCTGAGATGTTACCAATATATTCAAAGAACTCAAGAAAGCTCCGACTTAATCCTCTTGCGGCTTCAATGAGCATAATGCAGATGCCTGCCACCATTGAGAATTCACCGACAGTTAATCCACCTTTCGCCCAGATTCCCAAAGCATAACCAACCATTGATACCATGAGTATCATAGCGGCTACAAATTGAAACCACCGCATTTTTTCCATATACCAATAGGTTTTTAACGCATGCTTCACCTCGTGATCAAGATATTGATTTAAGTAACCTTCTTCATAGTCACCACGGGCAAACATCTTTGTGTTCATTATATTGGTGACAGAATCAACAATTTTACCAGAAACTTTAGAGCGGGCAGCAGCAAATTTCATTGAAAAGCCTTGGCAGCGCCTAGCAAGAAAAATAGATATAAAAGTATAAATCGTAAGCCATATTGTTAGCACGATGGCCAATTCAGGAGTTGTATTGAATAAAATAATAAGCGCTACTGCTGATTTAATAATCAATGGATAAAAATCAAATGTAATCGTCCACAAAGCATGCATGCAACTGAGTGATACTTCCGATATTCGATTAGCCAGCGAGCCTGAAAAGTGTGAAACAAAATAACTTTGTGAATGAAACTGCAAGTATCTGAATACAGTCTTACGTATTTTGGCTCGCAAACCCGGAGCATAGGCGACAAGTACTGCCCCACTGGCACGGCTAAATAAAACAATGCCTATATTGAGCAATGCAAAAAGTAACATTCCATCATAAGCAGATTCATACACATCTACGCCAGTTTCATTGGCAAGCGTGACAGCATCGATTATTTGCTTTATTGCATAAGGCAGCATAATAGTGCAGCTTGCTTGACCTGTTTCGAAGATAAAAATAGCAATAAGTGCAAATCTAATTTTACGGTAAAAATGCAGGGCAAATCGCCAAGGAGTTCTTGGTAAGTCAGGTGCTTTATCAGCAATTGAAAAGGTAGATGTTTTCATTTTAAAGTTATGTATATAGGTTCAGGCTTTAGGTTTATCAGTTAATTTTACCTGTAGTATATACTGTCTTGAGTTCATCTTGTCGAAAAATGACTTACAAACCTTTTTCAATCATCTCTTTGATTTTCTGTGCTTTAACAAAATGGTCTAATTGATGGGTTTGTATCCACCAAGTGGCCACTTCCATCAATAGTTCTGGGTTGTCATTTTTGTTAGCGAAGAAAGCATAAAATGATAAACCAACATTATCACCTTTGCTTGCAATTTTTTTATTACACACATCGGTGATTTTAGTTTTTAATTGTTTTTTCATTATTGGCTATAGATGCTTTGTTTCATCACTACCACAATCAATCCCTCGGATTAAAATCAAACTGTTCAGCCAAAGCCTTCCATTGTTCTTCAGCTTTATCGCTTTCGGGTGGATTAACAATCTTAATCACTGCGTATAAATTACCTGGCACTGCAGCTGGAAAGCCTTTGCCTTTGAGGCGCATTTTTTTGCCTGTTTGCATGTTTTTAGGGATATTCATACCAACCGAACCTGTTGGTGTCGGAACATTAACTTTAGCACCTAATGCAGCTTCCCAAGGAGACAATAACAAATCTGTATAAACGTCTTTGCCTTTTAGTTCAAATTTGAAATCTTGGTCCAACTCGATTTTAAGTAACAAATCTCCACTGGGTCCACCGTTTATTCCTGGCTCACCTTTTTCTTTTAGGCGAATACTTTTACCTGGCTCTATGCCTTTTGGGATTTTAACCGTAATCTTTTTTTCTACCCTATAGTTCTGACCATGTGACCCTGATTCAACTTGTTGAATATTAAATATACGATTAACACCTGTGTATAAATCCTTTAAAGGCACGTTTATGGTTTGCTTAATATTTTGTCCTTTGCGTTGCATGGATTGTTGTCGCCCACCAAAGCCAGCATGACCACCCTGACCGCCAGCACCACCAAAGACAGAGTCAAAGAAATCACTAAAATCAGCGCCTCCGCCACCAAAACCTCCATGACCACCTTGCTGGCCTTGTTTCCAGTTTCCACCTAATTGATCATAAGATGCTCTATTTTCATCACTTTTTAAGACTTCATAAGCTTCATTAACTTCTTTAAATTTTTCTTCGGCATTGGCAACTTTACTCACATCAGGATGATATTTGCGCGCCATACGCTTATATGCTTTTTTGATTTCAGCTTTTGTGGCCTTTTTATCAACGCCTAATATTTTGTAATAATCTTTATAATCCATCGGATGTTTCTGTCAAATTTAGTTAAGGGCTAGATGGTGCTTTATTAATATTTTTCAAGAGGTAAAACATTTGTTTCAAATCCCAGCCTTACTTAAAATATCTACCATTTCACGCATTAAACCAGATGCGACGGGATGTTTGGTGAGGAATCCATATTCCATCTGCATGATACCTTTGTATAAATCTTGTTGTTGAAGATTATCCGAACTTAAAATTTGATGAATATTTGCATCCATTTCTTCTAGCTGTGTTTTAGTTTCGATATCTAGTTCAGCATTTGTATTTTTTAATTCGACTTGTAATTGTTCAAGAAGGTCTTTTACTTTTTCAACAGTCATGATTTACTCCTAAATTATTCAATAATTATATTTTAGCATGAGAACTTATTTCTTTAAGGTTTTTATATGGGTAAACAAACCAAGAAATGATGGCTGTCAAATAAATAGCAGAAATTAATATTCTAAACCAGTGAGGACTTAAAACAGTGCGGCTAAAAAAACCACTGCTTATGGTTTCTGTATAAAAATCATACAAAACACCTATGCCAAAAACAGCTAACGCAATTGATATCAATAATGAAAACCATATTTCAATTTTACCAATAGTATGTTTTGCCAGGATAAAACAGCCTATGATTGACATAGTTTCTACTACTATCAATACAAAAACTGGGGCATCAAAATTGATATGCCATGAAAACAAATTTAAGTATAAAATCATCATCATGGTTGCATAAAAAATCACCACTGCTAGTACCAACCAAAGTAACGAAAATAGTATTGTTCGTTTATTCATGGGTGATTAAAAATCTATTTAGCCTGGTGGCCAATGCATTTGCCGGCCCGCTAGGAAGTGAAGGTGGATGTGATAAACTTCTTGTCCTCCATTTTTATTGCAATTCATAACTGCACGATAGCCATTGCCATCTTCACCAATTTGTTTGGCGTAATCGCGTACTGCTAAGAACAATTTTCCCAACAAGTCCGCTTGATCATCTTGAATATCATTGATAGTTTTTATTGGTATTTTAGGGATAAACAAAACATGAATAGGTGCCTGAGGATTGATATCTTTAAATCCCAATACATCGTTATTTTCAAAAACAATTTCTGCTGGAATTTCATTGTTGATGATTTTATCGAAGATGGTTGGTTCATTTGGCATTGTATAATACTCCTATCAATGGTGCGTTTTTAAGGTTACAGAACTAAACAGGCTGTATAAAGTTCCGATTTCGGTCAAACAATATTCCATCATATTTGTTCTCTACCACCAAAAGCGTGTGCGATTGTATTGGCATCTATGTATTCCAGCTCTCCACCCAAGGGCACACCTTTCGCCAAACCTGTGGCTTTTATCCCTGCTTTAGAACACATCTGAGCAATATACTGAGCTGTGGTTTGCCCTTCAAGTGTTGAACTGGTGGCAAGTATGACTTCTTTTATGGGTTCTGTTGACAAAATATCCACCAAGGCCGGAAAACCCAGTTCTGATGGTCCTAAACCATCAATCGGGCTAAGGTTTCCATGCAAAACAAAATAAGTCCCTGAGAAATCAGTTGCGCCTTCAATTTGCATTAAATCTGCTGGTGTTTCAACGATACACAATTGCTCTGCATTTCTTTTATCACTTAGACAAATTCTACATAAATTATTTTCGGTAAGTGTACGGCAGCGCTTACACTCACCAATTTTTTCGCAAGCTTCCTTTAAAATATCGGCCAGCTTTACCGCGTTGTCTTTGTTCTTTTGTAACAAATTAAAACAAATTCTTTGTGCTGATTTTGGACCGACACCTGGCAACACTTGAAAGGCATTCATTAATTGTGCGAGTAATGACATAGTAGTATATTAGTTCAACCCATCTAAAAAGGTAACTTAAACCCTTCAGGCAGTTGCATTCCGCCCATCATATCTTGCATAGAACCTTGTTGTTCAGAGGCAATTTTATTTTGCGCATCATTAAAAGCGGCAATAATTAAATCTTCCATCATCTCCATATCACCATCTAACATATCGTAGTCAATGTCTAAGGCTTTAAGTTGATTTTTACCGGTTAATGTCACTTTTACTATACCTGCACCAGCTTCACCAATAATAATTTTACTGGCTAATTCTTCCTGTTTTTTTTGCATTTCTTCTTGCATCTTTTGTGCTTGTTGCATCAAGCCGCCTAACTTGCCTTTCATTTGTTATACCTCTAAAAAATTTTGTCCTTGTTTAATTTGTATTACTTCTGCATCAAAGTTTTCTTGCATGTGTTTTACAAATGGATTTTGATTGACTTGCTGTTTTGTTTCTCGAATACTTTCATCTTGAATGCTTTGTTCGGTTTTAGCAATTGTTCTCTCAACTTGCATTTCTTCTACAAGCTTTACAGATATTTGTTCAGTTGTTATATTTTCAAGTGCTGTACATAACAACTTTTGTGCGTTATCAGTCATAAAGGCATGCGCTTGTTTATCAATTGCCAATACAAGAACACCGTCAGTATTACTAACGATATGTGCATTTCTTGCTAATTCTCTAGCGGTTCCTTTCAACAATAAATCTGAGTAAACTGTGTGCCAGTTTTGTTCGGTTATCTCTGCTAAAGTATACTTCGTTGTAGGCGCTGAAGGCTGCGAATATTCTGTGACTGGAGGTTTGATTGCCTTTTGCTGTGTATGATTTTCAACTTGATTCACATTGTTTTGTGCTTGTGAATTACCCGTATTTTGAATAAAAGGCCTAGAACTATGAATTTGTTTATTTTCTGTAGATACTGGCTGTGTTTTATTTGCATTATTTGGATTTCCAATTTTAAAAGCAAATAAACGAATGATAGTCATTTCAAAACCTGTTTTACTATCTGGTGCTAAATTGATATCAGATTGACCTTTGATAATAATTTGATAATACAATTGAATTTGTTCAGGTGTTGTTTTTGCAACCAAATTCGCAATTGTTGCCCGATCAAATTGTGACCCTTCAACATTTTTATTTAAAATCTGGAACAATGAAACTTCATGTACAAGATAAGCCATTTCATCCAAAAATCGTGAATAATCTGGCGACATCACATAAATTTGTTGCAGCTGATTGGTCAATTCCTCAGCATTGTTAACTATAATACTGTCTAGTAATCCAACCACTCTGTCTTTATCCATCGTCCCTAACATGAGCTTCACTTCATTATCCAAGACCTTTCCTGCGCCAAATGCCAAAGATTGATCAAGTAAGCTTAATCCATCTCGCATTGAACCATCGGCAGCACGGGCAATTAGCTCAACTGCACTTTCGTCAAATTCTGCTTGTTGGAAATTTAACAGTTTAATTAAATGGTCTTTTATTTGAATTAAATTCAAACGTTTTAAATTGAATTGCAAGCATCTTGATAAAACAGTGACAGGTAATTTTTTTGGCTCTGTTGTTGCCAATAAAAATTTGACATGAGGTGGCGGTTCTTCCAAAGTTTTTAATAAGGCATTAAAACTGCTATTTGAAAACATGTGTACTTCATCGATTAAATATATTTTGTATCGCCCTTTTGTTGGTGCGTATTGTACATTTTCGAGCAATTCACGGGTATCATCTACACCTGTTCTGGATGCTGCATCGACCTCAATTAAATCAACAAAACGTCCTTCACTGATTTCCATACAAGCGCCGCACACTCCACAGGGACTTCCAGTAACGCCAGTTTCACAATTCAATGCCTTTGCTAAAATCCGAGCAACTGTTGTTTTACCTACACCACGGGTACCAGTGAATAAAAATGCATGGTGAATCCGATCTTGTTCCAAGCCATTTATTAATGCTTGAGAAACATGTTCTTGCCCCACAAGTTCTTTGAAGTTTTGCGGTCTGTATTGTCTTGCGAGTGCTTGATAACTCATAAATTATGTGATGATAATTAAAGAATTAAGTATGGAGATATTTGAGTAAATAATCAAGGTTTTTAATTGAAAGTTGAAAGTGGAAACTAAAAAAAACAATATACAGTGAATAAAATTCAGTTTCGAAAGTTATTTACTTTTTTTGAACTCTTTATACAGAAAAACACACAAAGAAACTGACCCAAGAAACAAACCTATAGAACTCATTGCAAAGCCAATCACAGAATTCGACATATCAACATATTCACCAGTAAATCTGCCTTGATATTTTGACAATATACTGACTAGAACACCTATTGCTTGAATAAAAAACCCTATCGCCATCATCATTGTTAACACTGTTTTCTTTGTTAAATAAGCAAACACTGAAGCAATAGCTAATGCGATCACTGAAACAACACTAAATAAAGGAATGATTTTAAAGATAAAAGAATAAATTTCCATAAGAAACTAACACCAGATAAAACATCATTTTAGGCCAGTTTGCCTGTATATTCAAATAATACATCACCAGTTTAGGTATTCTAATAGGAATGATTAAGGTGATAAAACCACTGATTATTTTATGCTTTTTGGGGTTGAGTAATATTATGCGTTTTCTACATTAAAAACCCCAATTTCTAGGTCAACTTAAACTTGGTCTGACTTAAAGAACTTTTGAAGTCCAGATATACTCAAGTTTAACCAGCCTAATACCAGCAAACTTCCACCAACTGGGGTAACCCATGAGATACCCGTCTTTCCCATGATAACAAGTATATATAACCCTCCACTAAACAGCAAAATACCCAACAACATACTAACTATGGCAGACCTTATCCAAAAATTAGTTTGCTTCAAGCTACTCAGCCACAAAACCAATATGGCGTGTAACAGTTGGTAGGTAACGGCATTGTTAAACAGTAAATAATTAATCGAACCTTTTTCAACATGAAATATATGGCTTCCCATTGCCGCAAGTATTACTGCAGTCATGCCATAAATTGCTGCGATTAAAAAAGCGATTTTATTTAGGTTAATATTATTTCTCCTTTATCTCTGTTATTTTATTGGATATATCCGATAGCTTAAAATTTAATGCCTCAAATTTATACTCAGGAATCACATAATCCCATTGACTTAACTGCTCTTCGTACTTAAATCCTTGTGGTAAATTTACTACGTTTATAGAGGTTATGTAAATTCCATTAATTTCATGAATTTTCAAGTGGTATTGTATACCAGAAAACAATTCATAAACGATTGTAACTAATAGATTTTTTTTATCTTTTATGCTTTTTACAACTGACTCAACCGTGAATTTTTGCAAGCCAAGTGCTAATTTATTTAAATTTATATTATTTTCAATAATTGTATTATTTAATTTTTCAACCAATTGAAAGCTTTCATCTTGAGGTGTTAGTTTATTAATTGTAAATGCTTCTGAATCAATTGAGGCGAACTTGACTGACTTGATGTTTTGAACGTTAACATCTAGAATAGTTGAGACAATCCAGTCTTTGCTGTCAAAATTTATTTTTAAATTACCGTCAGACAGCCACGTTTGAGTTTCTGAGTTTTTTCTTACATAGGTTCCTTGCGATCTTTGTGCTGTATTTCCTATCCAAATATTTGCAATTTGTGTTTCTGAATTATTTAAAATAATATTTATAGCTGCCTGCTCTCCTGATTCTGACAGTCCAATTTTTGGGTATTTTTCAGGAATATTTGTTTTAATTTCTTTCAACTCAAATTTTCGCAAATCCAACAATAAACTGGCTACTTTATTGGTATCTGCAAAAAAACCATTGGCTTGCACGACTCGCCAAGTATCTGCTTTTTTTAACAAATGAATTTTTTGATTGTTTTTCTGAAGTAAAATTTTATCAACATCATTTATATACGTAAGGAGTTCAGGTATTAAGAATTGTTGTTCCACAACGGATGATCTTATGTTGTTTTTCAACACGTAAACACTCATCACTAAAAGAACAGTGAAAACAGCAACAAGTCTTTTTATACTACTTTGCATAATGAGAGCCTTTCATTTTCGGTCTAATCCATAGAATAAATATTCCTAGCAAGCTGACTAATGCAGGTATTAAACCAATGTTTATCATTTTTAATTGACTACCTAAATCCTGAATATCTTTATCAAGACTTCTTCTTACTTCTCTAAGCTTTTTTCTTACTTCGAGCTTTTCATTTTGAAATTTTTGCAACTCCTGCTCTTGTTCTTGGCTTAATATCATTCTGTTTTGAGGCCCTTTTTCTTTTTGTATGGATTTCAATTTTTCTTCAGTTTCTATGAGCCTTTGTTTTAATACATTTTCCTGCTCTCTAAATTTATTATCCGAAGCCTTTTGAATTTCAATCACTTTAGTAAATGGGCGGGCTGAATTCTTCCGTCCACGAATATTAATCAAATCATCACTGCCTGACATATTATCCAATAAATTTGTTATCAAATAACCATTATCAGCAAAGGCAGAAAATACAGTTTTGCCATAAATTTTCTGGCTTCTTATCCACATTTGATCAAATAACACATCTACATCTGCAAACAATATTATCCTTGGTTTTGTGTTTTCTAAGACAGCACCAGGTACTTCTGGAAAAGCCGTCTTAATTGACCCAGTAATTCTTCCAGAAATCATGTGCTGTTTTCCACTTGGTTGAAAAGTTTTAAACAATTTATTAGGATCTGATAAAAATTTCAAGGCGCTTGATGATACATTACTTGAGTCTTCTGAACTATTAATTATTGACTGCATGTTTTCAGATTCAAAATATCCGGTCGTCGCTAGATTGATTGCACCTACCTCTCTAACAACAATATCTTTATTATTAAATGCACTTCCTTGTAGAGCCAAAAAAGCCAGATGTCTAATTGGCCTTTCTTGCCTTCCTTGTCTTGCCTGAATATTTAAAGCAAATTTATTGTCCAATACAACTTGCTTAGCATCAAACTTTACATTCCATGCAGCAAACAACTTTTCTAAATTAGAGTTTTTATCGGCTTGATATACGGCCATTGGATTTTGCGGGTCTGGTATAATAATTTCTGCTTGAGCTAAAGGGTCAACAAACACCATTAAGCGTCCACCGTTCATAACAAATTGATCAATGGCAAACAAAGATTTATCTGATAAATTCTTGGGATGAATAAGTAATAACACATCAATGTCATCAATTATTTCAGTACTTGTATCAATCATTTCAACCAGATAATCTTTATTTAACTGCGTTAAAAAAAATTGGGCAGGTAATGTTTTTCCAGTTATTTTATCAACACGAGAACCAATATCAATCGAACTCATTATCCCTACCCGTTTCTTATAAGGGTTATTCAAACTATTGATTAACTGCACAAGGTCATATTCTAAAAAAGATTCTCTTTCAGGCTGCATAAATGGAATGATTTCCAAACCATCTAACATGTTTTGTCCAATTATCCCAAAGAAAATATTTTCCCTACTATCCCCAACAGGCAAGGCCTGAAGGCCAAACTGCGAAGCTTCATCTTCTTCTGGAGAAAATATTTTAGGGTCAATTAATGTAACTTCTAACTTGGCATCAGAATAACGTTTCATTTCATTCAGCAGATCCAAAACAGTGTTTTTATAAGTTCTCAATACTGGAATATTTCGCGTTGCATCATTTGAAAAATATAATTTAATATGTATTCTTTCATCAATATTTTGTAAAATATTTTTGGTGCCTTGGTTTAGTGTAAATAGTTTGTTTTCTGTTAAATCAAGGCGGGCACGAGAAAACAAATCAGATTGGCTAATAACAACAGAGCCTAATAAAAATATTGCTGCAAGTAAGGTTAATTTTATAGTGTGTGATTTCATCATGACCTCTAGTTTGCTTTCTTCATATCTAATACAATTGATGTTGCATATAACCAAACACCAATGACCATCGCAAAATAAACTATATCTCCTAAATCCAATACACCTTTATTAATACTTGAATAATGGGCTAAAAAATTCATTGATGCAATAGCGTCAACAAATGATTGTGGAGCCCATAATGAAAAAAAGTCCAACACCATTGGCATACCAGATAATAAGAATAAGAAACAAATCACAGCAGTCAATATAAAGGCAATGACTTGATTTTTACTAGCAATTGAAATACATGAACCAATAGCTAAAAAAGCACCACCTAAGAGGAAACTACCAATATAACTGGCTATGATTAGACCATTGTCAGGCTCACCTAAATAATTGATAGATATCCACATGGGAAATGTTAAAAGTAAGGCAATCGCAATAAATATCCAGGCAGAAAAGAATTTTCCCAACACCCAATCTCTTTGCCTAACAGGTAAAGTCATTAACAATTCTATATTTCCACTGCGTCTTTCTTCAGACCACATCCTCATTGACACTGCAGGCACTAAAAATAGGTATAACCAAGGATGGAAATTAAAAAATACAGATAAATCTGCTTGGTTGCGCTCATACATACCTCCTAAATAAAAGGCAAAAACACCGCTTAACATTAAAAATATAACAATAAATACATAAGCTATGGGCGTAGTAAAATAACCTTTTAGTTCTCTTTTTATGATATTTAATAAGATGCTCATGAAACTTTTTCCATACTTCTGTTTGAAGAACTTTCCAATGTGATATTTCTAAACACCTCATCTAAACGACCAGCTTCCATTGATAAGCGTGTGACAGAAATGTGATTGTCTTTTAAAAACTTACTCAATTCATCAAAGATATAAATTGATTGAGAAGGAAAAACAGTTGTTTTCTTTCTTTTTGCATCAAATTCTACATCTCTAACATAGGGCATATTTTTAATTTCTGCTAACAAAGAAAAGTCAATATCAGCCTCAAAGGTCACAGCATTATGGTAACGTGACATATTTTCCAATTCAACTGGACTGTTATCGGCAACTATCTCACCTTCTGCAATAATAATGGCTCTATCACAAACCTCATGAACCTCTTCTAAAATATGCGTAGAGATAATAATAGTTTTATCTTTTGCCATTGAAGTTATTAATTGTCTAACATCATGTTTTTGATTGGGATCGAGTCCATCTGTTGGCTCATCAAGAATTAACACTTCTGGGTCATGAATAATTGCTTGAGCCAAACCCACGCGCCTTTTAAAGCCTTTCGAAAGTGTTTCAATATCTTGATAATAAACTTTTTCCAAGTTCATTCTTTGAATGACATTATCAACATTTTGGGAAATTAGTTTTTTTGGTATTCCGCGCATCTGGGCGACAAACTTTATAAATTCACAGACAAGCATTTCATCATAACTTGGCGCACCCTCAGGAAGGTATCCTATTTTCTTTTTTAACTCTAAAGGGTGTTCAAAAAGGTCGATACCACACACCTTTACATTGCCTGATGTCGGTTTTAAAAAACCAGTGATCATTTTCATTGTTGTAGATTTTCCTGCGCCATTGGGACCTAAAAAACCAAGTACTTCACCTTTATTAGCTACAAATGACAAGTTATCTACAGCAATAAATTGGTTAAACCTTTTAGTTAGGTTTTTGCATTCAATCATATTTTCCCTCAAAGAAATTTGGTCAATTTTTATAATTTATGTGTTAAAATTGATTTCATAATTATTATTAAATCATGAATTTAAATCAAGCGTAATAATAACATGATTATCAACAACTTGGAGATTTAGAATTGCTCCTAATTAAAAAGTTCAATATATATGATAAAACAACTGAATACCTTACCATCTGGAATTTTAGAATTAACAGCAGACCAACTCTATACAAAACTTGATAACCATACTCTGGTACATTTAAAAGGAAAGATAGAACGCCCAATTTTTATTTCAATATTACAACATGGGGACGAACATACTGGATGGGATGCGCTCAAGGATTATTTAAACAACCATCAACACCAACTACCTAGATCTATCAGCATCTTGTTTGGGAACATTCAAGCAGCGCGATATAATGTTAGGCAGCTTGATGACCAACCTGATTTTAATCGTTCTTGGCCAAGCAAGTTAAATCTACAAGATCCAATTGCTAATATCATGACTGAAATTACAGATATTATGAAGCAAAAAAAACCATTTGCGAGTGTTGATATTCATAATAACTCAGGAAGGAACCCTCACTACTCTGGGATTAATTCATTAGATAAAGAGTTTTTGAATTTAGCCTCATTGTTTTCCGACACCATGATGTATTTTACAAGCCCAGTTGGCATTCAATCTGGAACCTTTGCAAAATTTTGCCCATCAGTAACTGTTGAATGCGGGCTCTCTGGAGCCTCAGATGGACGCGAACAAACACATACTTTTTTAGAATTATTATTTGGCCAATACAACCTTAATCAAGTGCCTGGGGTTTTAGAACATCAACGGGTTTTTAAAATTAAAGCTACTGTAAAAATAAAGCCAGAAATAAGCATTAGTTTTGGTGACTCTGATACTGACTTTATTCTTGTTAAAGACCTTGATGTTCTAAATTTTCACGTTATAGAAGAAGGTGAAGAATTTGGTCAATTAAGCCAAAAATTAATGAATGAAAATATTATGCCGTTTATTGTTACTGATCAAAATAACAATGACATCACTGATCAATATTTCAAAATAAAAGGAAACAAAATTTGTTGTCAATCATCATTTATCCCTTCAATGATCACACAAAACATTAAAGCCATTCGTCAAGATTGCTTATGCTATATCATGCAATCTATAGACGTTCATTCAAATTAAACAACATAAGGTAAAACCATGAAAACAAGTAACGTAAAAGCCATCATCACGGGCGGCATATCTGGACTTGGACTAGCTTGTGCTAGGAAAATCATTTCAGATGGGGGTCAGGTTTCATTATTTGACATCAATCAAGAAGCTGCTGAAAGTGTTATAACAGAATTGGGTTCTCGAGCACATTTTTATAAAACAGATGTAAGCCATGAGAAAAATGTAGAAGACTCTTGTCAAAAAGCTACCGAAGCAATGGATGGTATCAATGTTGCCATCAATTGTGCAGGTGTTTTATCAGCAGGCAGGGTGCTAGGACGTGAGGCACCAATGGCTACGGAATATTTTTCTAAAGCCATTATGATTAATTTAATTGGTAGTTTTAACATTTCAAAAACAGCTGCCAATATCATGCAAAACAACCAAGCTGATAGTGATGGCCAACGTGGTGTTATTATTAACACAGCTTCAATTGCTGCTTATGAAGGTCAAATAGGGCAAGCAGCTTATTCGGCTTCAAAAGCAGGTATCGTTGGTATGACATTGCCAATGGCAAGAGAATTCACACGCATTGGTGTACGTGTAATGACTATAGCTCCCGGGGTATTCATGACACCAATGGTATCGGGAATGCCTGAAAACGTTAAAGATGCATTGGGAGCAGCTGTACCATTCCCTTCACGTTTGGGCAACCCAGCGGAATTTGCCGACACAATGGCACATATCGTAGAAAATACATATCTTAATGGTTCAGTTATACGACTAGATGGAGCTATTAGACTACAAGCTAAATAAGCTTATACTCGGAATAAAGCACTTCCTTTTTAAGTGTTTTATTCCAGATTATTTATTCATAATTAAAAATAATGAGTTATTGTTATCTCTATTTTTATAAGATTCTTTGTTATTGTCCAATATGATATATATATTTTCACCCTTAACAACCAATCCTTCTGCTTGACCATATTTCATATCTTCATATAACAATTCTTTCTGATTAATAATATGATCATAAGTATAGCCTTTTCCTTCTATATATTGACCATCAACCTCATTCAATTCTGCAACAATATAAGCATTACGGTCCAACACATACATACCATCATCACAACTTAAACCTGAAAAGTCAGGCAAGCGATCTTCTTTGTAATTGAAATTAGGTTTATCAACTTGATAAGCATTAGTTATATTTGTCATCGAATTAAAAGTCATCAAACCTCTAGGTTGTCGTTCTGCTGCAAGTAAAAATTCACCCTTATCAATAATACACAATCCTTCAAAAAAAGCATTTTTAGTTTTAAATAGGCCTACTTTTAGACCTTCAGACTTTAATATATTAGAGTTTGGTAACCATTCTTGTTGTGTACCATCTTTAGATATTTTCAATATTTGAAAATGAGTTTCACTGACTAAATAAAAATTATCATCATCGTGTGTAATACCTTCAAAGTCTAGCTTAGTTCCTTTATCATTAATAATTTCTATTACAGGTTGTAATTCAATCAAACTGTCAGAAAAGACCAACTTGTAAATAAAATTATCTTTATCAGAAACCGTATAAAACCCTCCATCCCACCATGTTAAACCAGATGGTTCAATGTGCCCATGAGTAACAACCTCGTAGGATTGAATCAATGACAAGCGTTTAATATTTTTATTAGAACAAGCACTAAAGACGAGTATCAACAATACTATAATTGAGAATTTATTCATTGGGCAACTTGAATTTTATTGCTTTGTTTAAAACCTTTTGGTTTGAGTCCATCCCACCAATAATATAATAATCACCTCCATCAATCAACAATGCTCTATGGTCCATGTTTTCTTCTAATGAACTTTGGTATTGATGCCACTGATTAGTTTTAATATTAAAAGTAAATATTTGATTCGACGCCTTACTTGCTACGCCATCATAACCAATTCCATCATAGTTATATGGATTATCGCTACCTCCCACAAATACCACTTTTTGATTATTCGCGTCTCCTACTGCTGCCATCCTATAAAAAGCTGTTCCAGAATGATGAGGCAATGTTTGCCAGTCAATTATCTTGGGCAGGCTCTCATCAATAATTCCTTTCACACAAACCGGTGAAGATACAAATTTTCTTGAATTTTCAGTGGCGACAACTTTCACTCCGTCACATACAATTATAATGTTATCAACAATTCCACCAGCTTGACCAAAAACAGCTGGTGCAGGATAAGGTGTTGCTGAAAGCCACTTACTTTCTTTACTGTCGAACACCTGCACAGCGCTCACATTGTCCACATCATGCCAACCACTTACCAAATAGATGTACCTATTGGCATAAACCAATGCCACGGTATCATCAACGGGGATCGGCATAGTTGTAGCAATAGACCACTTTAAACTATCAGTATCCAAAACAAATATTTCAGGAACCGATTTTTCAGCACCTTTAGCATCTACGGTATAACCACCAATTAAATAGATTTTAGATCCTATATTAACCGCTGTCGAAGCTAATACGGGGAGCAAAGAATCTGGCATTGTTAGTTCAAGCCATTTACCATCTTTGTAACGAAAGCCTCTATTGGTAATATCTTTATGAGTTTTTCCTGACATTAAACCATTGAAAGAATAGAGTTCTACATTACTTTGTTTTTTAATTAAAGCTACTGCATTATTTGATATAGCAATAGGTAATGGAGATATTTGGTTTGTCTTTTGGCAAGCAGAAAACAAGCAAACTAATAAAACAATGAATATTATTTTCATAAGAAAGCAAACTCTTTCAATTGATCCGCATCAAATGGCCAACCCATTTCTTGATTTTTATCATTCATTAATACTGGTACTCGCACATGATATTTTGATCGTAATTGTTCATCCAAATCAATATCTACAAATGTGTATTGAATATCAAGGTGAAGCAACAATTCCTCAACATCTTCACAAAGCGGGCAATCGTTTCTACTGTATAAAATCATTTGACACATACTTTATTATTAAATTACATTCTATGTCATATTCCATCAAATTGTTTATTTAAAATAAAAAATTTAAGACGTTTTTATGAAATTAGATATTCAAAAACAAATAAAACGTCACTTATAGTTTCAACTTTGAACAGATTATATTAAGATTATAACGAATTACTAAATTGGAAATAATATAATGGCACGAATTTTAGTTGTAGATGATTCACCATCACAATTGTTTGGTATGCAAAAAATCATTGAAAAAATGGGGCATGAAGTACTTTCAGCAACAAATGGGGAAGAAGGGGTAAGAACGGCAAAAGAACAAATTCCAGATTTAATATTAATGGATGTTGTGATGCCTGAACTTAACGGCTTTCAAGCGACAAGAAAAATTTCAAGAGAAGAAAGAACTTCTCACATACCAATCATCATGGTAACAACAAAAAACTTACAGACTGATAAGGTATGGGGAATGCGTCAAGGGGCAAAAGATTATCTTGTTAAACCTGTAGCCGAAAAAGCATTAACAGCTGTTATTAAAGAATATTTACCCGAATAACGTTAAATATACTGACATAAAAAAACCAATCCTATTGATTGGTTTTTTTGTGTTTAAAATAAATTAATGTGTTAAATATTAGATTTAATCTGCCAATACAACGTTACTTCTTTTAATAGTCTTTGTTTTAATCCTATCTCTACTCCACGTTCGTAAATCATCTAACCAACAATACAAACTAGGCAAAACCAATAAACTGACAATGGTTGAAAAGGTTAATCCACCTATAATTGCTCTCGCCATTGGAAAATAGGCAGGCCCTTGAGCACCGCCAATCTGTGTCACGCTCATAGCCAAAGGTATTAATCCTACAACCGTTGTAGATACAGTCATTAGTATTGGCCTCAAACGGTCTCTACCAGCTTGTAACACAGCTTCAGTTCTGTGCAACCCCCTAATTCTCAATTGATTAATGTGATCAATCAATACGATGCCATTGTTAACAACAACACCTATCAAAATCAACATACCAATTGCAGCCATAATCGTAAACTGAGTGCCTGTTATCGCAAAAAAGAAGAAAACACCAATATATGAAAATCCAATAGAACTAACAACACAAAGTGGAAATAACAAGGATTCAAATAAAGCAGCCATGACTATAAAGATTAATGCTACTGCTACTAATATATTTCTTCCCATCGAATCACTTTGTACACCCCCTCTTCTTGAATTACCATCAAAAGTCCATTGATAACCACTTGGATAATTAATTTTATCCATGATTTTAGTGATTGTTTCTTTCATGTCCTTTTTATTCACTTCTTCATCAAGATCAATTTCAATCTTGACCGCACCCATGCGGTTATATCTTCTAATTCTTTGTGCTGAACTGGTATTTACAATATCAGCAACTGTAGACAGAGTTACTTGATTACCATTCTTAGTTTTTATTGGCAAATCTGTTAGTTGTTCAAGCTTGAATTCACCTGTTTTATAAAACCTTAAAATTACTGGCATTTCACCATTTTCAGTAACTAGATCGCGTAAATTCATACCACGCATAGCAATATTAACACTTTGTGCAACGACCAAAGGATCAACCCCTAGTCGTATAGCTCGGTCACGATTCACCTTGATTTGTAATTCTTCTCTATTATTTTTCTTTTCTACTTGTGCACCTGCAATACCCTCAACTTTATTTAGTTCAAGCAATAAAGAAGGCAACATCTCTTTCATCACTTCTTGTGAATCACCTTGAAGATAGACACTCATACCATCATTCCCTTGACCTCTACCAAATCTAAAATTAGGGTTTCCCACAGTGATTTTAGGTAGGTTTTCCATGATTTCTTTTTTAATATCTGCAGATGATTTAGTAGCTAAAGACTCATCAATCAAATATATTCTTGTTGCTACAAAACCATTTTCTTGGTAATAGCTATAAACTGTATCAATTTCAAATTTTTCTTTATTGCCGTATAAGTAGTCTTCTATTTTATCCACATCCTTTTTTAATCGATCCAAGGTAAATGAACCATCAACATGATAAGGCATCCAAAAATCTCTTGATACTTGATTTTGCATCCCTTCTTCTTTCTTCACATAATTTTTATTAACAAACAGGCCAAAGCTAACAATCACAACAATACTAATAAAAGTAAGCCATCTGTGAGATAAAGTAAACTGCAAAGCCCTTGAATAACCATGCTTTAAAGAATCAAACCACGTTTTCTTTTGTTCAAACTTCTTATGCTTCAATCGAGAAATAATTAATGGGACAACTGTAATTGACAAGAATAAAGAAATAATCAAAGCTGCTATTATTGAAGCTGCCACATGCGTTAAAAACAATGAAATCATATCTTGTGCGCCCACAACAATGGGCAAAAAAACGCAAATAGAAGTTAATGTACCAGCAATAACAGGTACCATCACCTCAGATACACCCTTTTTTATAGATGTTGCAATATCATAAGTTCCCAAACTACGCTTAGTAAAAATACTTTCACTAATAACTACTGAATTATCGACCAACATACCGATTGCCAACATTAATCCCATAAGTGATAAGACATTTAGCGACAACCCTAAGAAATAAAGTACACCCAAGGTAATAATGATAGAAATAGGTATTGATAAAGACACCAATAATGTTGTCTGGATATCCCGAATGAAGATAAATAACACAACCAAACTTAACAGTGCTCCGATAATACCAGCCATAACAACATCACGCAGCGAGTCTTTAACGCTTTTTGCTTGGTTTTTAAGGAACACAAGTTTAATGCCTTTCATTTGAGGCGTTTGAGAGATTTCTTCTATTTTGGTTAGTACACGTTCTGCAACATCTACAAGATTAGCTGTCGACTCGTTATAAACCTCTAAGCCAACAGAGTATTTCCTATCCAAATGTCGAGCATAATTCCTGTCGCCATTAACTACATCGATTTTTGCCACGTCTTTCAATCGTACGCCATTAACATTCAACAAAATATCATTAAATTTCTCAACATCAAGAATTTGGCTTTTAGGGACAACCCTCAGTTGTTTTGAATCTACTGAATTACCAGTTTTAAAGTTTCCTGAAGCAATAACAAAATTTGTATCCCTGATTATCTGGGTGAGTTCGTTAAAGCCAATTCCATACATTTTTAGGGCATCATTATCAATAATGATTCGTAATTCTCTTGGTTCCAACCCTTGAAAGTCAACCCTTGCTACACCAGGAACCCGTTCAATAGGTTGCACCAAATAACGATTGATTACATCATAAGAATTCTCTAGATCCCTATCTCCTGTGATTCGCAGTTCCATAATTGCATCACCACCAGATTCCGCTTTATTGACAACAATTCTTCTCACATCATCTGGTAGAAAAGGACGAGTTAAATCAATTTGCTCCTTAACCAACATGGTCTTTTCATCAATATCAGCTTCGGATTTGAACTGAATACCAATATTTGCACCATTGGTATCCGAATTTGAGTTAATATTTTCTATGTCGCCAATTGTTGCTAAAGACTCCTCCAATAATCGTGTTATATTTTGCTCAACTTCTCTAGGTGTTGAAGATGGGTAAGCGACATTCACATTAATAAAAGGGAATTTTACTTGTGGCCATTGCTCCAAAGGTAACAAACGTGAAGATATTAACCCAATAACCACTAGACTTAAAAAAATCATAGTTATAGTTATGGGTCGTTTTAATGAAAATTCAGCTATTGCACTAAATCCATCTTCATTATTTGTTTTGCTCATACTTGGATCTCAGGCTCGTTAACCAGTTGTTTATCACTCATTATTTGTTCAGAGGTGTATTCTTTTGTTACCAAAGAGTATATAACAGGTACAACTATTAATGTCAAAAATGTTGAAACCAACAATCCTCCAATCACTGTAATGGCCATTGGCGCTCTAATTTCTGCACCAGCAGATTGGCTCCCAATAAATGAAACAACCATAGGTAACAAGCCTAAAACAGTTGTAATAGTTGTCATTATGATTGGGCGTAGTCTTGCATTGCCTGCTTCGATTAATGCGCAATGCAAACTTACACCTTCTGCTTGTAATTGTTTTATTTTATCGATTAGAACAATGGCGTTATTAACCACAATACCAGCTAACATTATCAATCCAATAAATACAACAACAGAAATTTCTGTTTGCGTTAAATACAATGCCCAAATTGCACCAATCATCGCTAATGGGATTGAAAACAGAATAACAAATGGATGAACAAATGATTCAAACTGTGACGCTAGCACCATGTATACCAGAAAAATAGCCAATACTAAGGCAAATACCATAGAATCATTTGATTCTTGTAAATCTTTATTTTGACCTGTCACTCTTACCTTAACTAAAGGATGAACTTTAGTTTCTGAAATAACTTCTTGCGCAATACCAATTGCCGTTGATAGGTCAATACCAACAATATCAGCGGTAATAACAACGACTCTATCTTGGTCGCGTCTAAGAATTTGTCCTGGGCCTTGAGTGATTTTTATTTCTGCAACATCGCCCAATGTTATAGGATTGCTTGATTGTGGATTGATTAACAATTGAGATACAGTCTGAATCGAGTTTCTTTGTTCTAATGGATTCCTAATGAGAATATCAATTTTTTGATCTTGCCAATGGACAGTTGTTTCTGACTTACCCAGCACCTTATCCACAACAACATTTGCCACTTGTCTGTTAGTTAATCCCAACATCGCTATACGTTCTTGATCAAAAAATACTTGAATCTCAGGATTACCCGGTGACAACCCATCATCTACGTTAATAAAATTTTCATTAGCAATCAGGGCATCCCTAAGTTTTCTGCCCTGTTTTTTAAGTAAATCAACATCGTACCCTGATAATTCTATTTCTATTGGATTACTTAATTCAAAAAACTCACCCGCTTGTAACTCACTGCTTAATCCTGGAGCTGTGTTCAATATTTGCAATACATTTTGTTCTACGCTGGCTTTATTGGCATTGGATTTAGTGCGAATGATTAATTGCCCAGAATTTTCACCTGCCGACAATGCAGATACATCTAATTTAGCTCCTTGACCACCGATACCATAGATAAATTCAACAGATTTCATCTCTTTTAATTCTCGACTTAATTTCTGAATAATTTCATCTGTTTTTTCAATCACTACGCCTTCATCAAGTTTAAAATTGACCTTAACAGTATTGGCATCCATCTCAGGAATTAAGTTCATACCCAATCTTGGCACTAACATGACACTCAACACAAAGATAACAGAGGTTATAAGCACAACAATCATGCGATGCTTTAAACTCCATGGTAATAATTTTTTATACAAACTAGATAACGCTGAAAATAATAAGTTTATAAATTTTGATGGGAAAAACAACATGTAACGCATGGCTGTTGAAAACAATTTAAACACAAATTTAAATGCATAAATAATATAATCTAATAAATTATTTAACAGAAACTTTCTTCCTTTTCTAACGCCTCTTCCAATTTTAGTTCTAGGTTGGTAATCAGGTTCATCATGGCTCATACTAAAGGTTTTCTTACTACCTAAACTCATTAGCATAGGCACTAAAGTTAATGCGATGAACAATGAAACCAACAATGTAAATGTCACAGTCAAAGCTTGGTCTTTAAATAACTGACCTGCAATCCCTTTGACAAAAACCAAGGGTAGAAATACGGCAACTGTTGTCATAGTTGAAGCTACTATAGCGCTGCCAACTTCGGTCGTACCTTTTCGCACAGACTCAAGCTTACCAATGCCCTTTTTTCGTTTCGAGGATATATTTTCCAGCACCACAATCCCATTATCAACCAGTAAGCCAATAGCTAAAGCTATCCCACCTAATGACATGATATTAAAAGAAATATCCGCTTGATACATTAAAAAGAAACCTGCAACAACAGACACAGGAATTAATGTTGCAATCACCATAGTAGCTAATACATCTTGTAAAAATAGATATATAACCAATACAGCTAAAATGCCACCAATCAAGGCTGCTGTTACAACATTTCCAATCGCATCTGAAATAAACACAGACTGATCGTTAATGATTTGTAGCTGTGCGTTATTAGGCAAATCTTGTTTAAGCTGTTCTAACTTATTTCGTATGTTTTTTGCAACAGCAACTGTATTGGCATCACCCTCTTTATAAATTGCAATTTCAATGGCTTCTTTACCATCTAACCGATTTATAGAATCCCTATCTTTGTGCTTCATTGAAACAAGCGCAATATCCTTAATACGAATCGGTTTGAGATCTTTGATGCTAATAACGATATTTTTAATAGTATCTACATCTTCAAATTGGTTAACTGTTCTAACCAAATAGAGTTGCGTTCCTTGTTTAATTGCGCCACCTGATAAATTAATATTTTCTTGCCTTAAACGAGATGAAATATCATTGATAGAAAGGCCAAGTTGGGCTAATTTATATTGATCAGGTTCTATTTGAATTTCTTGCTCCAATCCGCCACTAATTTTGACTGCAGCTACACCAGTTACAGGTTCTAATTTTTTCTTGAATAATTGTTCGGTATAGGTCCTTAACTGCTTAAGTTGTGCCAAGTTATCACTATTATCTGGCAAAGTTAGAACGACTTGCATAATAGGTGCTGTCGATGGATTAAACCTTAGTAACACTGGCGAATCCGCATCTAATGGTAATTGTACTGAATCAATTCGGTCTCGAATTTCATAGGCTGCTTGCTTAATATCTGCATCCCAATTTAATTCAAGTTTTACATCACTTCTACCAGTACTTGAAATTGAATAAATGCGTGACAAACCTTTAACTACGCCAACCGATTCTTCCACAGCTTTCGTGATAAGCAATTCTATTTCTTCTGGCCCTGCATTTTCATACTCTGTACGAACAGTAAATGTTGGATACTCTAGGTCCGGCAATAACGTCTGAGACATTTCCTTCATCGCTATGCTACCGAAAAGTATCATAGTTAAAGCCAACATCGCCACAGTTACTCGGCGATTTGTAGCAAAATTTATCAGTGATTTAATCATTGTATTCTATTATTTCTACTTTAGAATCAACTGACAAATTATTTTTTCCTGTTGTGACAACTTTTTGACCAGTTTCAACACCTGATAAAACTTCAATCGTATTTTCCATTTCATATCCCAACTCAATAATAGTTTTTACAACAGTATTATCAGTATTAACAACATAAACAAAAGCGTGTTCATCTTCTCGAATAACAGCATTTTTCGTCACGAGCATGACATCTTGACGCTTATCTAGGATTATTTGTGCCTTTCCGAATAGACCAGGTCTTAATTTAGAAGCTTCCGATTCAATTGAGATGACAACTTTAAATGTTCCAGTAGAACTATCAACCACAGGATCCATTCTTAAAATTCTTCCCGAAACAGTTTCGTCTAAACTAGCAAAAGTAAATATTACTTCAAGATTGTTTTCAAATAAACCCCATTTATTTTCAGGAACATTAATAACTGACTGTAGTGAATTAAAATCTACGATTTCATAAACCGCGGTATTTAATTGAATTAAATTTCCTTTCTTTATGCTTCTTTTTGTAATAACACCAGAAATAGGCGCTTTTATTTCAGTAAAATTCAAATCCAATTGTGCTTGATCTAAATTGGTTTTTAAAGACCGTGTTTCGAATTTTAAGTTATCAACAGATTCTTGATTTGCTAAACCCTTTTTCAATAAAGATTTAGCACGCTCATAATTATGTAAACTTTTTTGGTAGTTGGCATTTGTACTTTGTAATCGCAATTCTTGTACTTCCGATTCCAGTACAGCCAATACATCACCTGCCTCAACTTTATCACCTACCTCAACATTTATTTGTAAAACAATGCCACTGGCTTTTGATGTGACTGCTGATTCTAAATCAGCCTCCAATATAGTTGTGGTTTTAAAAACTGAAACAGCATCCCCTGTATATATGGCATCTGCTTCAACATTAATGATAATATCTTCAGGATCTTTATTTTCTCCTTTACCTTTTCTACTTCCCTTTCCTTGTTTCCTATTTTTCTTGTCTTTATCACCGTCAACTTGTGACTGTTTTCCATCTCTTTTTTGTCCCTTATCATCATCAGGCCCTTGAGAGCCACATGAAGTTAATACTAAAGCCAAAACTAATACCAAAAAAATAGCATGAATACTTTTCATTTTATAAAACAACCTAATATATTATTAATTTAACCCGATGATTTTATGTTAGTTTTACCAAACAACCAATAGGTAATTAGTCACTTTCTTTTTAAAGCCAGATAGACAAAGCTTGATTTGAAGTTTGCAAATGAAGACAGGATACTTACTATCGTTCAAGTAGGTATCGAAGGAACATGAAGATTTTAGGAGATTATCAGCCTTAAATCTAACAATTTAACCACATATAAATACACCTAAAATGCACATTAACAGAATTGATTTAATAACTTAGAAGTATATACTCAGTAACTTTTCAATGGATAGCTCTTTCTAACTTATTCAAGGTTTCATCTAATCGGCGTCTGACTCTAGAACCTCCTAGCTTTTCTTGTTTTAAGAAATCATTAAGTGTTCTATTTTTTTCAAATAAAGTTGTTTCATTAATCCTAAATGAATGACGTTTTAAAATAGATGTTATATCATCAAATTTTTCTTGAATTTGTTTTCGAGTTTGCTGATAAGCATATTCACACAATTTATCTCTTTCAGAGTAACTGAATAAATTGGTATTGAACAACATCTCATCATCATTGTTTGGTTCAATCAATATAATATCAGCCTTAGGATAATGCGTTTTGTATTTATCTAAACCTGATTTCAAACGAGACTGCACTATTGATCTAAAAGTTTGTGACAGGATCATTGGTAAGCCTGCTTTTAAAAGCTTAGATTTTTGATGTAACACGCTCTCATTTTCAAAAGGAACAATCGGATTAACCGCAAATAACAATTGCACATCGTTGTCTAGTGCCGCTGAAGCATTCATCGTTCTTCTTAGCGCACCATCAACATAAAAATCACCTTTTATATTAACTGGCGCATATAAACCAGGCAATGCTGATGAAGCTTGAACAGCCTTAGAGATAGGCACATCTGAATTCTCATCCGTACTAAATGTAGCTATTTTACCTGTGTTAATATCACAGGCCACTATATAAAGTTTAGCTTTCAATTTTCTAAAATCATTACTCGAGTGTTTAGCACTCAACACTTTTCGAATGAATTCTTCTAAACTGGCATTATTAAAAGCACCATTAGGCAATAATGAACCCAACTTTTCCAAGATGTCTACCACACTTGTATGTAGTGGTTTTTTGAGCCATGATGATAAAGCTTCATAAGCAACAAAAGGAACATCAAAAGCTTTATTTAAGAAGAGTTTATAGGCCGGTCTTAAAAAGTTATCTGGATTGAAAGGCGTTTCTGTTTTGTGATTAAAGGCAAAAATATCAGCAATTTCTTCTGTGGTAATTCCGTTAGCCAAAGCTGAAACCATGAATGAACCTGATGAAACCCCAACATAAACATCAAGGTTGTTTAAATTCAAAGCATTAACACTATCTTTAAGGGCACAGATAGCTCCAAGTTCATAAAAGCCTCCTAATGGGCCTCCGCCAGCTAAGGCCAAACCTGTCTTAAGGTTACTTTTAGTTGGATTTGATGCATGGTTTGTTGTTATCATTTTATTATTATACTAGCTAATTTTCTTCTAACAAAATTACCCTATAAATTAAATCAATAATTTACAGGGCAATATTAAAAAACAATTTTAAATCATTGTTTTATTTTTTATATGGAAATGCTGGCCAGTTCACACCCGCAAATTTTTCTAAACAACGAACAACTTGGCAACTATAACCAAATTCATTGTCATACCAACAATATAGAACAATACTCTTACCTTCACATATTGTCGCAGTTGAATCAATGACACAGGCCTGCCTAGATCCTACGAAATCAGATGAAACAACTTCAGTTGAAACTGTATAACCAATTTGCTGCTGCAATCTCGAATGTAATGATTTATAGCGTAAAAACTCTTTTAACTCTTCTAAATTAGTTTCTTCATTCAACTGAATCTTCAAAATAGCCATTGAGACATTGGGTGTAGGCACACGTATCGCATTTCCAGTTAGCTTTCCTGCTAATTCAGGCAAAACCTTAGCTACTGCTTTAGCTGCACCTGTAGAAGTCAAAACCATGTTTAATGCAGCACTACGTCCTCTGCGCTCACCTTTGTGAAAATTATCAATTAAATTTTGGTCATTGGTGTAAGCGTGAATAGTTTCAACATGCCCGTTTTCAATGCCATACTTATCATTCAACAATTTAAGAACAGGTACAATTGCATTAGTTGTACAAGATGCAGCACATATAATATCATGCTCAGGTTTAATTTCATTATGGTTAACACCATAAACTATATTTGGAATATTATCTTTAGCTGGAGCTGTTAAAAGTACTTTGGCAGCACCTGGTCTCAAGTGCGCTCTTAAGCCTTTTTCATCCTTCCAAACACCAGTATTATCAACTATCAATGCATTATTTATTCCATATTTAGTATAATCAATTTCAGCTGGAGAATTGGCGTAAATAAATTGCACTTCATTACCATTAATAATCATTTTATTTTCATCTGGTAATACACGAATAGTACCGTTGAAATTTTTATGAACCGAATCTTTGCGTAATAATGCAGCACGTTTAGCTATATCGTTGGCATGATTTGAACTGCGCAATACAACGGCTTTAAGAACCAAGACATCTCCACCACCAGTTTTATCAATTAAAAGCCTAGCAACAAGTCGTCCAATTCTACCAAAACCATATAATACAACATCTTGAGGTTCTGGTAGCGGTTTTTTCTTAGAGCCAATTAAATCAGCTAATTCTTTTTTTACATATTCATATACATCTTCATTATTACCATCCTTTAGATAACGATATACAATTTTACCGACATCAATATGAGCAGGGCCTAACGTTAATTCTGAAATAGCTTTAACAAACGGAAATGTCTCAAACAAGCTTAACTCATTGCCTTCAACTTGACGCACATATCTATGGACTTTCATCAAATCTGTGACCCGTTGATTGATCATTCTTTTTCCATACATATATAAAGATACATTGCTCTTTCGATATAAACGCCCAATTAATGGGATCATTGCTTCCGCCAACGCCTCTCGCTCTTTCCAATCTGAGAAAAACTCCTCAGGAATTGGTCTGCTCTCTTCTGTCATTACAACCTCAAGGTTTATTATTAATTTTAATTTTATTGAATTACACAATAAAAATGTTCTTAGATTGGAAAATTACTTTACATTCTTATGCCCAATCATCTGCTAATATAATTAAATTGAACAATAAATCAAGATATATTAGAGTAATCTAATACATATTAGAGTAGAAAAAAATAGTTAGGTAATTGTAATTACAAGATTTTTTATGTAAAGTAACCTTACTCCACTGTTTTAAAAGGAAAATTTACCATGATTAACCTCATAATTGTCGATGACCACGAAATTGTAAGAACTGGACTTAAAATGATAATTGACAAGATGTCAGGAATCAATTTAATTGCTGAAGCCGAAAATGGAAATCAAGCCATTGATGCAGTTAGACAATTTAAACCTGATGTTATTTTAATGGATGTTAACATGCCAGAACTAAGCGGTGTTGAAGCCACTAGAAGAATTTCTCAACACATGCCAGATACAAAAGTCATCATCTTGACAGTCCATGCTGAAAATCCATTTCCTGCACAGTTATTAGAAGCTGGAGCTAGAGGATATTTAACTAAAGGCTGTGCCGCAGACGAATTAGAAAAAGCGATTAAATCAGTAGCTATAAATAAAAGATATATTGGCGCAGATATAGCACAACAAATGGCCCTGTCTGTAATGCCTGGAGGAGACTCCTCCCCATTTGACGAACTATCTTCAAGGGAAATGGAAGTTATGATGTTATTATCTCAAGGTAAAAAACCCAAAGAAATCGGTGAAAAGTTAATATTAAGCCCGAAAACCGTTGCAACTTATAAATACAGAATTTTAGAAAAGCTGCAAATAGAAAATGTTATAGAACTTGCACACATGGCCATTCGACATGGAATCTTAGAAGACAACACCAAATAGCATTATGAAATAAGTCATGTTACTTGAAAATATAAAAACAGAACTTACATTAAACCCACTATTTAAAAAAAGGAAATAATCATGAGCAAACTTATAGTCTGCCCAACATGCCTAACCACCAATCGTGTGCCAGATGATCGATTAAAAGACAACCCAAACTGTGGTAAATGCCCAGATGATTTATTTAGCAATAAAGCAATTGAAGTAGATACCAAAACTTTCAATAAAATTACCAGAAAATCAACTTTGCCAATCATTATCGACTTTTGGGCACCTTGGTGTGGACCCTGCAAAATGATGACACCAATCTTCAACCAAGCCGCTGCTCAATTAAAAGGCGAATATATTTTAATTAAAGTCAATACAGAACAAGAACAACAATTATCAGGTCAATTGGGAATTCGTTCCATTCCAACTTTAATGGCTTTTAAAAATGGCAAAGAAACCAACCGTATGTCAGGTGCGATGCAATTGTCACAGCTAATACAATGGATCAAAAATACTTGAATATTTAATTTAAACCATTTAAATCTTTCATATATAAATATCAAACAAAAGTAAATTATTTATGTAACATAAAAATTGAAAAAATAAACTTGACAGTATTAACTAAAATATATAGAGTATAAGTCCACTAAAATCAAAAAATACTTATGAAAACAAACAAACAAATCGTTTTAATTCAAACTTAAAATTTCAATATTTATTGATTCTATTTTCATCACTTTATTCACAAGTTTCTTTTTCACAAAATGTAGAAGAAGTTGTAGTTTATGGCCAAAGAATAAGCCTTTCTCTTTCTAGTGGATCGTAGTTGGCGTGGAATACAGTCACAATGGAACAACTACTTGAACAGTTAAGCGCAACAGTAAGTAGAGAACTACAAGATAATATTGCAATTCAATCTCAAATTCAATTAGACCCTAATTTTGGGTGTAACACCACGACATCAAGCTATCGTCTTTCAGAAGGGCAAGACATTTTTATTGCGCATAGACAATCTTATGCTGATTTTTCTAGAAACACTACACTCGCATTACAAAATTTTAGCAACACATATCCTAGTAACTCCAGTTATGTGATTACATGGCCGGATGGTTCTCGTAGCACGTTTAATATAATAAAACCAATTAGTCAAAATTCAAGATTAGAAAGAGAAGTCTCATGTGGATATTAAATCATCAAACACTCATATTAGTTCAGACATCATCATGAGAAAAAATATTATTTTAGTAATTATAATTTTATTAGCAATATTTATAGTTAATCGAAATATTGCTAATAACCACATCAATCCCAATTCTTTTATTGAAGAAAATAAAGATTTATCTAACAACAAATCAGCAGCATTAGTAATAGAAAAAGAAAAATTCACTCAAATTGAAAGTCATGATTTTAATCAATATTCAAAAATTGATATGTTAAAGGCTTATGGAATTTGTGGAGGAAAAATTCCTGATTTACAAATACTCAAAGTTGTCGACCAACTTACTGAAATTCAGTTGGAATCGCTATATGTAATGGAAAATTATTGTGATAGTTGGAATGAATATTTCATATCAAAAGGCAAAGATTTTCAAGATGAATTATTTAAAAATAATAAACAGAGAAATGGTTTATCATCTGAATTTTTATTGAAAAACATATCTACAAATGAACAAATCAATAAAGCCAGAAACTTAATTAGTAATAATGAAGACCCTAGTTTAGGATATGTATTTGTGAATTATTTATTAAGGTTTGATAACGAATTTATTAAGGCTATTGGAAATCTAACAAAAACTCAAAATACAACATATATACGAATACAAGACGAATACTTAAGTATATTGTATCAATGTCAACTCCAGTTAGATAATTGTAGCGCTACTAGTTATCAAATGTTTAGCTTATGTATGATAAATGAAAACAATTGCGGATTATCCTATCGAGCGTACTTACAAACTCAAATTAACATCAATCAATTCTCAGACTTAGAAAATGCATATTATGCGATGTTGTCTGTAATTAGTAATATGGATAAAATACAAGAAATCAATTAAATTAAGTTTTCGACTATACTCTAATTGTCAAAAAATAATTGGTAAAAAAAAAGCAGATAATAAATATCTGCTTTTTTGATTCTTGAGAAGTAAATCTCTGAAGAAAGATTTAACGTTTCGAGAACTGTACTGCACGTCTCGCTTTGCGTAGACCAACTTTCTTTCTTTCCACTTTTCTTGCATCACGTGTTAAGAATCCTTCAGCTCTTAATGGCTTTCTTAATTCTTCATCACTTTCAAGTAATGCACGAGAGATACCTAAACGGATAGCACCAGCTTGTCCAGTGTTACCACCGCCAACTACTGTACAGCTCAAGTCCCATTGTCCAACTATGTCTAGCTTTTCAAAAGGTTGTACTACTATCATTCTAGAAGTATTTCTACCAAAATATTCTTCAATAGTTTTACCATTGATTGATATTTTACCTGAACCAGGCGTTAAAAATACACGAGCTACAGAAGATTTACGTCTACCTGTTCCATAATATTGTTGATTTGCCATGATTATTTCCTACCTACTTCTAAAGTTATTGGTTGTTGTGCTTCATGTGGATGCTCTGGACCTGCATAAACTTTAAGTTTACGGTACATTGTGCGTCCTAGTGAATTTTTAGGTAACATGCCTTTAACAGCTGTCTCAATAACAACTTCAGGGTGTTTGATTAATTGCTTTTCTAATGTGATTGATTTCAAATTACCAACATAACCAGTATGCTTGTAATATGTTTTTTGTTTCATTTTGTTACCAGTCACTGCTAATTTTTCAGCATTGATTACTACAATGTAATCACCAGTATCTACATGAGGTGTATATTCAGGTTTATGTTTACCACGTAAACGTTTTGCAATTTCAGCCGCCATACGACCTAAAATTACATTTTCAGCATCGATAACAAACCATTCGCGTTTGATTTCATCTGCTTTTGCACTAAAAGTTTTCATTATAAGTATGCTCCTAAGCATTAGTTATTCGTAAATAAACTAAATTCCCTACTTGGAATTTTGATTTAAGTACTTAATTATATTACTAGTTTTAAATAAACTAAGTCTGTTATTTCTCAGATAAATTATTCTGACAAAAGGTCGTACAAAATTTAAGAGCGAGAATATTACTTAATTAGCTCATCGGATGCAAGCCAATTAAGGCTTTTATATTAACAATCTTGAGAAAACGTCTTTTAATAGTTAAATAACAATTATTATCTAATTTATTGGATACTTGACGAACCTTCTTGCACATCATCGAATTCTGAAAATAGTAGGATAGTCCCTGCTTTGACATACTCAACAAGTTCAACAAAGTCAGCCTCTTCTCCTTGAGAATCTCCTGCATAGGTATCAACTTTTGAAATTTTCTCTAAATCTAATATAAATTCATTCACTTCTTTGTTCATATTTGCATCTGACTTCAATCCAGCAAATGCCATTCCTGTTAAAAATGTTGAACACCATGTCGATAATGCGTCCAATCGGTAAGACAATTCATTGTCATCACTAGGCAACAAAGGTGTAAAGGTATAGTTATCCGCCTTAAGTTTATCTTTAGCAAAATCAAACAGAGCTCCTAATACAGGTACCAATTTCGCTCTATCCCCTCCTTCAAAACTATAATCTGATATAATTAAATCAACCCATTCTTCAACATCAACATCTCGATTAACGACAATCATGCCACTTGCGTGACCATGGAGCTCAGAAGGAGTTGCGATAATATTATTATCTTGCAAGTGTTTTGCAAATGGTTTGTAAGGTATCATATCTCTGTCATTCTTATTGAAAAATGGTATTTTCCCTGATTTTTCATTATCTTGGAAGAAAAATCTCATAAGTTAGTTGACCTTTTTACATTTGCCATTTAATATTTACCGTTATGGATAAAAGCAAAAACATTTACCTTGAAGAAATCACCTCTTTAGAAGAAACTATTAACTCAGCTATTGAGCTAATTGAGAGGTATGAAATGGAAAATATTGCTTTAAAACAAAAAATGGAATCATTGTCGCTTGAAAAATCATTGCTTTTGCAAAAAAATGACCAAGCCAAAAATCGGTTAGAATCAATGATTACTCGCCTTAAATCCCTTGAGCAACAATCAGCATGAGCCAGCAAAAAGTCACAGTAAGAATCTTAAATAGAGAATATCAATTTGCTGCAACTGACGAAGAAAGGTCCTCATTGTTATCAGCTGCTGACAACCTTGATTCAACCATGAGATCAATTAAAGGTAACAATTCCACATTAAGTGCAGATAAAGTAGCCATTATGGCAGCGTTGAATATTAGCCACGAAATGATCCAGCTAAAACAAGCTCATCAAAAAATCAACCAATTAAAAGAACTCCTACAAAAGAAAATTCACAAAAACTAAAAATACATTCTTTTTAAATTTCGCTTGTTCAAACATTCCGAAAGTTTTATAATCAACCCTAAGATGCAAACTACCATGTGCGACAATGCTATAGCATATCCCTTGGTCCTTAATTTTTAAATTTAGGGTGACATAACTGATATCCGTGTGCATGCCTGTCAATGAGCAGAAAGCCTAACGAATCGGGAGTTACCCGCCTTGAGCCTTTGGTTCCAAGGTCGCATTTAGCGTATCGGCATGTGTGGTTTGTATCGTATTTTTTTAATTGACATCTTTAAACCTAAAAAGGAACAATTAACAATTGACGATTAAAAAGACAATACGACAGCAACTAATTCTGCAAAGAAACAGCCTCACCAAACTTAACAAAAACGAACTTAGCCAGAAAATTTGTGGCAAAATTTTGTCATCTTCAATATTCCTACAATCTAAAACCATTGCTGCTTATATGTCTATTAATAACGAAGTAGACTTATCATCGCTACTAAGCCAACCAAAAAATTTTGTATTGCCAGTTATTCAAAACAATAACGTGATGACTTTCAATCAATTAGATTCCACAAATAATCTATTTAAAAACAATTTTGGCATTCTTGAACCTTTAAATAATGAAACAACAACCTCAAACACAATCGATTTATGTTTAATGCCTCTAGTTGGTTTTAATAGAAGCGGCGATCGCCTAGGTATGGGTGGTGGTTATTATGACAGGTATTTCTCCTCAAATAAATTACAAAAAAAACCAACAATTCTGGCAGGAATTGCCTATGATTTTCAGGAAAATGCTACAATCCAAGCAGAATCTTGGGACATTCCCCTTGATATAATCATTACCAACAAAGAAATTATAGAACTATGAATAAACAAGATGAATTAAAAAACCAAGTGGCTTTGGCTGCATTAGATTATTTTGATGACTATGACATGATTGTAGGCATCGGTACAGGTTCTACCGTTAATTGTCTGATAGATGTACTGCCTCAAGTAAAAAACCGCATTGAAGCTTGTGTATCTAGTTCTGAAGAAACGACCAGACGTTTAAAAGAACATGGCTTCATGGTTAAAGAGCTTAATCAAACAGGTCCATTGTCTCTATATATAGATGGAGCCGATGAATGCGACACCCACAACCGACTCATCAAAGGTGGCGGAGGAGCATTGACTAGAGAAAAAATCATCGCAGCAGCCAGTGATAAATTTATCTGTATTGTTGATGAAAGTAAAATGGTCAAAATCCTAGGCGGTTTCCCTCTGCCTGTTGAAGTCATCCCAATGGCACAATCACATGTTGGACGAGCATTAGCTAAATTAGGCGGGCAACCTGAACTACGTCAAGGATTTACCACAGACAATGGAAATATCATCATCGATGTTCACAACCTATCAATTACCGACCCACTATCTTTAGAAAGTCAAATCAACGATATTGCAGGTGTTGTTTGTAATGGCATTTTTGCTTATCAGAAAGCCTATGCCACACTGATTGCCAGTGTAGATGGAATTAAAACACAAAAATAATGACTTATTGCCTATTCTCTGAATAGGCAATCATTGCTAAGATAAGATTTATTCATAACAGGAGTTGTTGATCATGAAAAAACCATTATTAGCCCTTTTATTGCTTACTTCTTTTCTTGTCATTGCTTTAGAAGCAAATAGACAAAAAGAAATCCATGATTATCCCAACAATGGATTAACAGAAAAACAAGAAAACAATTTGAAATATTTTCGTGAGCTTAACAGGTTTTTTCTAGCCAGTGATGATTTAAAGTTTCAATTATCTTCTCTTTATTCAAACTCTAAAATAAAAACTAATCAAGACACTGTTAAGAATATTTTAGAACAAGCAATAAATAGCACATCAGATGCTTATACACTTTTTCTTGCTGAACGTATTTGCCATAACTTTAAAGAATTAACTTCATGGTGTCACCAACAAAACATTCATGAAGTTCATTATAAAGTCGATCCGGAAAATTTTTATACATACCTCTTTGACCTCCACGAAGAAGACAGTGAATTTGTCATTCAAAGCACCATTGTACAAGCAGCAGAAAGGAGCTCACATGCTAACTCCTTCTTTTTTGAACACATTATTGAAGTAGCCCAACAACTTGAAATTTTCAATCGAGAAAACCCGAAACTATTTGCTCATTACATAGGACTATATGATTCTGATAACATGACCTATAAACAGGAACTGGATAATAAAGTTATTAGTCTACAGCTTGTTGAGAAAGGCATTGCATCATCGGATTATCAAAAACATATAAGTGTAAATACTTCAATTACTCAGGCAATAGGGATGGAAATGGCACGAGGTATGTCTTACAAGTCATTGATGGATTTTTGTAGAAACGCTATCGATGCAAAGCCTTGTTTAGTTATTGGTGAATTATTAAAGAAAGAAGGAACATTAATGGTACAAATGATTGGCATTAGTCTAACCAATTACGCACAAAATACTATGGTCATTGGTAGTGATGTGATATTGGATAATGATAAAAGAAAAGAATCCTATGAAGAATATACATGCTATGCACAACTTCAAGAAGTGAATTACGCGCTAATGATGAATAAAGAGTTAACTAATCAGTATATTCTTGATGCAAAAGAGTTAGGAGAAGTTCAAGCCATGAAAAATTTAGTTTTTAATGTATATACTATCGAAGAAGAACACGGTTTCAAACCAGACTTCGACCTACATGAATGCCAGTAAGTTATCCTTAATAATGCATCAATATTAAATAATTTATTTAGTAATCAGATAAACCCTTTCATACACATACTGACAACCTAACTTTTGGAAACCTTGTTCTCTATCAATAATATCCTCTTCTTGTAATAAAGTGATTGAATTGTATTGAGAAAACAAATTATGAACTTTTTCATCAGGAATAGAAAATGGAGGACCCAAAGCATCTGTTGTTGTACGTTGTAACTCTAGGGTAATTAATAACTCTTTAGTCTGTGATGGTAATATTTGGCACATTTTATCCGTGTATTTCTCAATCAATCCATCGGGCAAAGCAATCAAAGCCGCTCTATCATAGACAGCTTTCACTTTAGATAAATCTTCAGCTGTTAGTTCAAAGAAGTCACCTTGATAAATAGTAATATTTTCATAACGATAAACATTAAACAACTCTGTGTTTTCCACTTGATATGAAAGATTGTTTTCCATAAAAAATTGCTCCACAGCAATCTGACTTAATTCAACCCCAATCACCTTAAAACCAACTTCATTTAACCACAACATATCCAAAGTCTTTCCACAAAGTGGCACAAATACTGTATCGCCTGAATTAAGCGTTAATCTATCAATATATTCAATTAACAAAGGATGAGTAACACTCTTGTGAAAACCTGTTTGATTCTCTTGCCATTTTTCTATCCAAAACTCTTTTTTCATATTTAATTTTCTTTCTATCATTGATTAAAATAGTATGCTCGTATATTCTAATGGTTCTTAGATTTTTGAGTCACAAATTGAGTAAAAACTTACCAAATATTTTAACAGTATCCCGTGTTGTTTTGATTCCAGTGATGCTGCTTTTCTTTTATTTACCAGTTGAATGGAACCGTGTTGCTGCTTGTACCGTTTTTTTCTTTGCCAGTATAACAGATTTCTTTGATGGCTATTTTGCTAGAAAACATAAAACATTCTCTAAATTTGGTGCTTTCTTAGACCCAGTAGCAGACAAACTAACAGTAACAACAGCTCTGGTTATCTTATTACAAGACCACCCAACTATTCTTATGATGATTGCTACTGCTGTTATTGTTGGCAGAGAAATTACCATTTCAGCTTTGCGTGAATGGATGGCAGATCTAGGTGAAAAAACCACAGTTAACGTCGCATTCATAGGAAAAGTAAAAACTACATTCCAAATGTTTGCCATAGGATTCTTACTTTATGAAAACGACCTGTGGAACATGCCTGTTTACACCATCGGACTGACTCTTTTATACATTGCCACTGTGCTGACATTGTGGTCAATGTTCGTGTATTTAAAAGCTGCTTGGCCAATGATGAAAGAAAAGCTATAAATAAACATTAAATTAAAAATAAACAGTTGACAATTTTTTCAGTCAACATATAATGTGCAACCTCTTTTGCGGGAATAGCTCAGTTGGTAGAGCACAACCTTGCCAAGGTTGGGGTCGCGAGTTCGAGTCTCGTTTCCCGCTCCAATTTATTCGAAACGTATTTTTACCAACAAAAATACAAAAGATTTTGAATAAGATGTTTAAGTTATCAGCTACCAATGATGACTACAAACATAAAAGGCTGGATGGTAGAGTGGCTATACATCGGTTTGCAAAACCGCGGACACCAGTTCGAATCTGGTTCCAGCCTCCATTACATCAATAGCATACCCTGCCCGGGTGGCGAAACTGGTAGACGCAAGGGACTTAAAATCCCTCGGTGGTAACACCGTGCCGGTTCGACTCCGGCCCCGGGCACCATTTTTTGTTATAACTCCTTGTTTTTAAACGTTATTTCTAAATTATTCTGTTTTTATACCAATAAATATACCAACAATAAATTTTGTGTTTAGATTGTTTTATTACCCTTATAAGAATAACGAATTTTTAAAAAAAACTTATAGATCAATATATTATTACAATATCTTAATCGTTATGTATTCCCAATATCATTAGAAACCATACTTTTCTTTTCTAAGTTTAAAGGCTCTTTCTCCACCCTCCATGATTGAAGTTATTTCATTTCTAATTTCTTCTCTGTCAATAGAACCTTCATATTTTATATGGCCTTTAGTCTGTTCACTCGTTTCGTTGTAGTCACAACAAATAACTAATTCTGAGTCTCCGTTTACTACAAGATTTGCATTATGACTACTTATAATAATTTGCCTCTTCTTTTTTGAGTTCCATAAATTAGTAATAATTTTTTCTATTGCTCTATTATCAATATCATCTTCAGGTTGATCAATAACTAAAGGAAACCCATCTTGGTTAAGCAGAACATTCAATAGAGCAGTAGCTTGTTGGCCAGCTGATGCTTCTTCGAATGGTATTTCATCCCCCATCTCATTGTTAGTTTGATAAGAAAACTTAGGTAAGAAATCAATTTTAATAGATGCAAGTCTTAAAAAGCCTTCACTAGACAATTCCTTTGATATTTTGTTTTTATTGGCAGAACTAAAACCTATATTATCTATAACCGGAGTGTGAGGCAGCTCATCTTGAACATCAGCTGCAGAGTTAAATTCACTTAAATTCTTCATTTCATAAACTACTTCATTCCACTTTTTCAATGGAGTGGAAGAAGTAGCAACTAACTCAACCAAATTCTCAGTTTTAGATTTGTTAATATTTAAGCTATATGAAGAAAATACGGAGTTAATCTCTTCACACATTTTTTCTACATCAACAGTTTTTGTAAAGTCCGCCTTAATTAAATCGTTAGAGAGCTTGGTAAATATCTCGGTAGAGCTTTTTAGCTTTTCAGCTTTAATTGATTGTAATTCAATATATGATCTATACAATTCATTAAAATTATCATCTGTCATATCTACTTCAGAATGCAAAGATTTATTCTGCCTAATCACTAACTCAAGCTTTTCAATCTTTTGTTCTAATCCATTAATCGCTATCAAGGTTGATTGACTTGATGTTGATTTTTCCTTTGCCTTCTTATACTCTATTTCAAAAGCATTTCTAACCGTCAGCCAATTGGTATGAAGTTTCTCATACGTTTCAGTTGAATCTGTTTGAAGCTTTTCAAGTTCTTGAACTTTCGTAAAAGATTCATCTAAAAATTTACTTCGTGACTTGTTTAAGGAATTCAGAACTTCTTCATTTTCAAATACATTGGGGTTATCACTAGTTGTTGCAATATGTTTTCCAAGCAGTTTTTTTAAACCCTTAATGCTTTCTTGAATAGTAGAATACTCAATTGAGACCTCATCAAAACGATTTTTCTCATTCACATAAAGTTTTGCTCGATCCAATGTTTTTTTATCATCCTCCGAAATACCTTTCAAACCACCACGAAGCTTTTCAATCTGAGATTTAAAAGAGCCAATTTCAATTTCATTCTTTCTTAAGTCAGTATAAAGTGCTTTACTTTTGGCAAGATTTTGATATGCAGATTTGACTTCAACTAGAGCCTTACTAACTTTTAAATCAATATCCTCAATTTCTTTTGAAATAGGCTGTTCAATAAATCGTTTTAGTTCATCTGATCGAACTGAGATACTGCTTAATTGCTTCTGGCTATACGCTTGAATGGGTAACAGGTCTTGGATCTGACTTGGCCTAACCGATTCGAATCCACCATCACCAATTTTCAACAATACATCCTCAGATTTTGGGTTCCGTTTTACAATATGCCGAGTTCCATTAACCAAGAAAAAAACTCTTACTTCACCATCTACCTCATTTAGAGTTTTATCTATTAGAGTATTTCTTCTTTTTAAAATATCAGATTGAACACGATCTTTCCCGAACCCTTCAGTTTGATCACATAAAGCCCATCTCAAGTACTCTAATATCGTTGACTTGCCTGTTCCCCTGCCACCAATAATCGAATTAAGTTGTGGATTTAAATCTAAATCAAACTTTGATAAAAATGAAGAATTCGTAACATCAATCTTTTCGATATAAATATTTGGTAGCTCGGGCTCAACAAGACTTATTCTTGATTCTTTTGCTAAACAAGCCTGTCGCAAAGCTTCTGCCGTAGGTTCTAACCATTTTATCCATGTTGCTGTATCAAGTTCAGAAACTGTTTTATCCGCTCTGTAATCTGTTGTTTGAATAACAGCAATTGATTTAAACCCCCAGGCATCTACTTCTCCATTAAGTATTTTAAGGTAGCCAACGCCGCCACCTTCAAATTTACCATCTACATAACCTCCAACACATGGCATTTTGGCATAGGATTCGTGAAACCCATCTCTCATTAATGTTTTATGACCAGACTCTTTAACGTGTGGTAAAAAGATATATCGTCCTTTTATACCATCAGTTTTATCTAGCTTTTTGTATATATCATTAATACTATTTATGGTGTCGCTAGAAATTGCAACCGTTTGGCTCGTCTTAGAGTCTTCCTTTGGAGCTTGAGCTAATGAAAGCGAGCCTAGTAAGGTAGGGAATAAGTATTCTGGAAAATCAGCATCAAGAATTAACAATCCCTGCATAGGCGGCTGATGAAAAGTCAACTCAATACCAGGGAAAACTACCAGCTTTTGATTCTCTGGAATTGAATCCCCTTTTTCATCTAGTTCTTTCTTTGCGGCAGCTTTAATATATTCGAAAAAAACCATATCATGATGATCTGTTATCGCAATAGCATTTACGCCAGCTTCTCTACATTCTTTGACGAATGATTTTGAGTATGATTCACGTTCTGCCTCTGTAACACAATTGTTACCTTTCCAGTTTCTATCTCTAGGAGAATGAACTTGTAGGTCGCACTTTTTGTAATGATTACCCTTATCCATAATTTTTAAATTTCCTCATTTTTTAAGTGATCTAAGTATTGTAGTGAAAATTAAATCCTTCAATTTAAGTTGCACATTATCTCGTTAATCATTGCCATAGTCTGGCTCAAATTCTCGTTCACGCTCTTCTGTATCATAAAACTCCTGAGGTAAATCTGTTACTGAAATTTCCTGAAAGCCTTGTAAATGAAGTTCACAAACTAAGCAGACAAACTCTTCTGAATTATATGTTATATCAAAGTACTCGGTGAACGGGTCATCATGGTTTTGATCTTCAGAAATTTCTTCATCATATTGAGTTCCACCAATAATACCCATGCCTTTACAGCTAGGACACTCATGTAACTTGAAGTTGTCAACTGAGAAGCTAAATCTTTCTTGATGTCCCCAAGGTTTGAATTGTTTAGAGTCCTTAATAAGCTCCTCTCGCTTCTTCACACTCTTATGTTTTGAATTGAAGTCTTCTAAAGCGTGAGTAATTCTAGTTTTTACCATCATTGCAATAGCTTCACGAGCCCCTAACAATATTTGACTTGGTGCATGCGCTTCATCAGCACCTAGCCATTGCTCTAGCTTTTTATTTTGAATCTCCAAAATCGTATAAGCTGCATGCCAAAATTTTGACTCCCAAGCTTCTGAAGAAATGCCTGAAAGTGGTGATTCACCTGAATGTATTTCTGCATTTCTCTTTAATGCAAGTTGTTCACAAAATTTCTGTATACGTTTATCAAATGATTTTGAAATATGAGAAAGTCGCTCAAAAAGTGTTTTCGCAGTAATTGTTTTAACATTATTAGAGAGAGGATGACCACAAGCGGCAAACATTGATTGGTAGTGGTTTGGATCAGCAATAAGTGCTGGATGCACATTACTTAAGGACGATTTTGCTAGAAGTTCTAAAGCTAAAGATGCCCATAGTTGATATTCATCCAACACACCACTATTCTTTGCTCTTAATCCTCTCGACATATAAACCTTGGACTTTGAAAAAAGGGTGTTAGATGAAAATGCTGTACTTGTACCTTTGCTCATGCGACTAATACTCTATGTAGTTCCCTCGTTATTAAGTTTTCGCTCATAACTGAAACGCACCCCCTACCATGCAACATTCTCCAATTATCAATAACTAACACGCTACCTTTTTTCCATGATATTTCTATTGGCTCGACCTCACTGATCTTATCCTCAATTAGATTTAAAGTATTACTTGCCTCATTATCTACAGGACTCATGCAACCAGGATCGAATCTAAAAAATTTCTCATTTTGGTCTAAAATTGTAGAATAGAATGAATTTCTGCCATTCTTAATTAGAAACACCGCATTTCTTAATAAATTGATCTCTCTCAATTCAAACTCGATTTTCTGCCAATCAATTAGAAATGTTTTTCTTCCACAGCTTCCAGGGTTTATACAGCCCAATACTATGTAACGAATGGGTGTTGCCCAATGGGCAGTATCACAGTGATAAGGAAATGCAGAAAACCCAAAACGCTTGCTAAGTGATTTTTTATTAGCAGACTCAGAATCTTGAGGCTTTAATATTTCTATTAGCTGCCCTTTTTTTCGTCCGCCTACAGGGACTCCTAACTCTTTAGCTATGTCGAGCAAGCCATTTAGGTCTTCACCTTCAAGTTTAGAGAGCCACCAACCATTCTGTTTTATTGAATTATGCATTTAAGTTCTGAGCTCTGCAGATGTGTAACAATTTACTATATATCATCAAATCGTTCATATTAAATTACCACTTTAAATTCTAGTACCAACCAAAGCATTCCCATTAATCCCATCAATCAATTCAACCACTTGATTGGCTTGTGAGTCGTTAAATACTCCTAACAAGCCTTGGTCATGTAAATTGGTAAAAGGCGGCTCAAACAGCATGCGTTTATCAATTACACCATTCTTGGTTAAATGTTTAATGATGTTGTTGATAAATGTGAGTTGATCTGCTTTTAAATTTCCTGAATTGATAAATCCAGCGAATGCTTCTTGAGCTGCTTTGACATCTAAGCCTACAATAAATCGTATAAATGTACCCAATGGCTGATCTCCATAGGCTTTTATGTATTCCTGTTTACTTCCAATGGCATGGTCATCAAATAAAATCTCTTCTAACTGAATCAAATCATCTGGTGTAATGGGTTGGTTGTTTTTAAGTTTTCTAATAACCAAGTGGTCACTGTGTTCTCTGACATAGGATTCAACTCGGTCTTTATAGCTTTGTAGGTTGGTGAAGGAAGGCATGAGGTCAACCTCACGAGTTCCACCAAAATCGAGATGGTCTTCAAAATTGGTATAAACTGTTGGTTGTGTTTCTTTATCTAAATATTTTAATAAATCTCGTAATGAAACACGAACATTATCTAAACGGTTTATATTTATACTTTCCCAGAATTCATCAGTTTGAACATCCTTTAATAAATCAGCTTGCAAACCGATATCTGGAATGTTTCTGTGTTTTTTGTACAAAGCAACTGCAATGCTATTAATTTTGCTGGCAAATTTAACTGTGCTATGAGCTCCAGTTAATAAAGCTAGTTGATAGTTGAGAATAAGCACATCAAATCGTCTGGCCAGCTCATCATCACCTTCTACAGCTAATATCAAGTGAGAAAGATGGGTGTTAATATCTAACATATCATTTTTACTGATATTAGACCAACGGACTTTGTTGCTGAATTCAGTGACATATCTTAGTTCTTTCTTCACTTCGAAGTTTTCAGTATTTAAGCTTGCAACCCCTTGGTGTATTTCATCAATGTACAACTCTGCTAATTCAAATTGTTCCTCAGTGCTTTCAACATTATCACGTATTAATAAAGCCAATTCTAATTTGGCTTCAAATATTTGCTGAATCAAACTTTTTACATTTGAGCTTCCTATTCCATCTGGGTTAGCATCGAAAAACTCAAAGTTTTCACAAAAATCAAAAATGGCAAAGTGTTCTTTATTTTCTCCAGGGCCAAACAAATCAGGACACAATCGTGTACCACGTCCAATCATTTGCCAAAACTTAGTTGGTGACATCACCCGCTTAAAAAACACCAAGTTAACTACTCTTGGTGCATCAACTCCTGTATCCATCATATCCACAGATACCGCTATCTGCGGATCATTTTCAACATAATGATCAACAAATATTTCTAATAAGTCTTGAGCTTTACTTTCATAGTTATCAATCACCCTTAAAAATTTACCGGCATACTCTGGATAATTTTTATTAAATCGTTCTTCAATAAACACAGCATGTTTATGGTTTTTAGCAAAAATAATCGTTTTACCTAACTTATCCCCACCATTTACCTTGATGCCTTCTGTCATCAAATAGCTCAATACCTTATCAACGGTATTGGTATTGAACAGCCACTTATTTAGAGCAGAACTAGAAATTTCATCAGGTGCTTCTTCTGAGCTTGGATCGCCAAACTTTTCTTCGTATTCTTCTTTTTCAGCATCACTCAGATCTTGATACTTGATGCCTTCTCTTTGAAATTTTAAAGGAACAGATTTTCCTCTGGGTGGTACTAAATGCCCCTGATCTACTGCTTCAACCAACTCATAGGCAAAGGTCGGATTATTATCTTCAATACCAAAAAGTTCATAAGTGTTGTGGTCAACATCAGCTTTTGGAGTAGCGGTTAGACCAATAAGCATCGCATCAAAATATTCAAATATCGCTCGATACTTTTGATAAACTGAACGATGTGCCTCATCAATAATAATCAAATCAAAATGTCCCACGCCATAAAATCTTTCATCACCATCTCGGATGCCATCGATTCGATTCATAATAGTTGGATAGGTTGAAAATACCAATCGGGTTGCTGAATCTTCTTTCTCTTTGGTTAAATCAATCGCCGTCAAGTGTGGTAGGTTTTCATTAAAAGCATTTTTAGCCTGACGCACTAAGGCATTTCTATCAGCTAAAAACAACACACGCTTGGCCCAATTACACTTGGTAAACATATCGACAATAGCAGCAGAGGTTCTGGTCTTGCCACTACCGGTGGCCATCACCAATAAACTGCGTCTGGATTTAGACATCAGTTTATTATAAGAATTGGTAAGCACGCTGTTTTCTGCAACTCTCTTAATCGCTTCCAATTGATAAGGCCGTCCCTTACCAGCTATCTCAAGATTCACTTCAAATTTTCGAATGTCTTTACGCCCAGTTATTGGATCGCGTCTATCGATCATTAACTGTAGCTCATCCTTATCGTAAAACCCTTGTACTTGACGTTCAGCACTGAACTCGTCATCCCATAAATAGGTTTCAAATCCATTACTATAAAAAATAATAGGCCGTTGTTCATGCATTTTTTGCAAACAATCAGCATAAAGTACGGCTTGGTGTTTGCCTTTTCTAGGGCTTTCCATGCTTTTTTTAGCTTCGACTACAGCCAAAGGCAATCCATCATCTCCCCACAACACATAATCCACATAACCTATACCACTTGGATTGGTGCTTTTGGGCATACCCGTGACTTTGTATTCTAGATCTCTGTCTTGTTGTAAATCATTCCAGCCACATTCACGCAAAGATACATCGATATATCTGCGTCTTGTTTCAGCCTCAGAAATAAGCAGTGGAATAGCTGTTTCTACATTGACTGTCTTCTCACGTTCAACTTTTCGTGCGGCTAGTTCTAGCTTATGTTGTTCTAACTGTTGTTTTAAAAGCGCATTGTCTTTGATTTGTTCAGCTAGTTTTTTCTCATCTTCTCTGGCCTTTCTATTTTTGAAATCCAGATTGTCAGTGAGTTTCTTGATTTGTTTTACTTGGTCTTGTTTACTGAGCTTCTCTTGTTGAGAATTGGGAATAAGCGCTTCATCAAAGACATACTTTTCTGTAGGATTTTTGCCATAATAAATAGAAAGATGACGCATAAAGCGAAACAAGTATTTTAAACTGGCCATCACATCATCAGGACGGGCTCCTTTACCATGAGCCGCTGCATTGCCAATTTTACGGATCAAATGCAACTCATTGTATAAAGCTGGAGCAAAGAGCAACTTGAATTCAGCCACACACATCAAAGTACTTAAATCCGATTTCCATGGACGCTTGAGCTTATTATCATTTTCAAACAACCAATTCACAGCATTCTCTAACACACTGCGCATCAAAATAGCCGAAGGCTTAGGGAATCCGATGACTAACTGCTCAGCCTCAACAGCATCTTTGTACAACACAGGAAAATCTATTTTAATAAAATCAAAATTACTCATTAATTATCCTCTTGTTCTACTTTCATAATATGCTGTAAACCTATGTGGTTAACTCTCCTTTAAAGGCTTTTTGCAATAAGCAATTGAATAAGTCTTCGCTCTTTTCTAAACTGGCTTGCGCTTGGGATTTTTGTTCTTCGATTACTTGTACTCTTTCAGCAAATTGGTTTTGAATATGATATGGGGCCATTAATACAGTAAAGTTTTTTAGTTTCGCTATTGTTAATGCATTGTATGCCCCTCCTTCTGCAAGTTTGTACTTTTCGTATTCAATTAAATATTCTAATGTCATTTTCAAATAAGTTGAGTTTAAATTTTTAACTAATGAAGTCTTTAGCCAAACTAAATTACCATCTTTAAAATAGAAAGGTTCTTTAGTGTTTACAACCCACATCACTCCAATTGTACCTACCGCACTAAGTAGAATATCACCAACCTTAGGTAAATCAAATTTTGATTTAATTTCATTAAATCTTTGCTCACTAATAAAAAGTTCTAAGCTGATTTTATTACCCTTTGATAATTCGACTATTTCTTTTGTTCTAAAGAAAGGAATCCCAAAATCAACATATTCATTTTTGAAAATTCTCTTTGATGATGTTATTTCTAAAAGCTCACCTAGTTTGGTTTTTTTTAAACCCATAGGATTAATAACAGGATCACCAAACATATCCAAAAACAAACTCTGGGTCAGTTCATCATATTTTGCGATAAGAGCTTTTGTTTTTTGCCTGTAGGCATCGGCCGCATCCAAGATGGCGGCTATCTTTTTTTGATCTGGCAAAGTTGGTAGTGGAACTTTAACCCCTTTAACTAAATCAATATTTAAGTTTTTTACAACAGCGCCAGCAGCCAAACTTTTGAATTTATTATGAAGGGTTGGACTTCCCAATAAAAAATAAAAATAATCTTGATCAACTTTTTTTGAATCGCTTGATAGAACTAACCATCCATCATGAATACAACCTGATGTTTTCATGATATATGGCCGTCCAAAACTCATTGAATTTGTTAACAAGAAATCACCAGGTTTGACAAATCTGGACTTTATCAAACCTTCTTTTTTAATCTTTAACTTTGTTTTATAGATATATTTGTCACTGTTAGAAGCATCTTTGATAGAAATCCAGTTTAATCCATCAGGTTCATTTGTAATAAATGAAGCAATTGGTCTTGGAGAGCCACCTCTGGCAATTGTAAAAACATCCTTTAATTTTACTTGTGGCCATTTCATCCCAACATCTCTTTCAAAACCTTTAATGCCTTGGTTCTTTCCTTATCCAGTGATTCAATATCCTTAATAATTTCGGCAGGCGGAGCATATTCAATCTCTTCATAAACTATTTCCTTATAGCGGTTGATGCTCAAATCCCAATCGCTATCCTTAATTTCATCAAAAGGAACTAAAAAACTTTGTTCGGTGCGTTTCCTTTGAGCTTCTTCCGATAAATTTTGATAGCGGTTTAAAATATCTGGAAGATCATTGTCTTTGACCTCGGCTCGTTT
>Ga0209345_10000402_pt1 | contig 56198 bp, 46 predicted proteins | sample Cruoilmetagenom7_FD_187294 | JGI IMG/M metagenome (GOLD analysis project Ga0209345, IMG submission 187294) | Oil polluted marine microbial communities from Coal Oil Point, Santa Barbara, California, USA - Sample 7 (SPAdes) (version 2) | ecosystem: Environmental > Aquatic > Marine > Oil seeps ... | reverse complement strand
CCATTTTTTTGAATAGAAAACAGTATTTTTCTGCAGATCCCAATCCCACACCCCTTCATTGCTATTCTCCAGAGCTAATCTCCATCTTTCTTCCGAGCGATGTAATGCTTCTTCTGCTGCTTTATATTTTCTACCAAGTTCAAGCCTGTTTATCGCATACCCTGCACCTTTGGTCATCTTTTTTATTAGATCAATAAGTTCAGTATCAAAATAATTTATTTCAGGGGCATATATAGCTAATACAGCATAAACCTTGCTTTTATAAATAATCGGGAAAGCCCCTATTGATTTATACCCAAACTTTGAAACAGCATCAATCCATAGAGAAAAATCCTTATCTTTGAACATATCATCCACAATATAAAACTTTTTGGATCTGAAAGCTCTCCCTATGGTCCCTCTTCCCTCGGGCAAAGATCCATCCATAGATATGAATAGCTTCTTCAGGATTCCTGTTACTGCTTTATTTTTAGGGTAGAACCCACTTACATCGAATCTTTTTGTTTTGTAGTTGGGTACTGCAATCCAGGCACCAACAAAGGGCCCCTTATGCACAGCTATCCTGCATATCTCTTTTAATAAGCTGTTTCTGTCTTTTGTTGTGATCATCACTTTATTGATTTCACTTAAAGCATCATAAAGACTAGTTATACGATCATTATAAACTTCATTTCTTTTTTTGGTTGTAATATCAGTACTTATGATAACCATCGCTTCAAAGGATTTATTGTCATTGTAATGAGGTTTCCCTTCATCCAAAACCCACATATAGTTACCATTTTTATCTAAAAAACGAAATTCAACTGCAAATGATTCCTCCGACTTTAATGCGTTGGCAATAGCGTCAATATAAGGATTAATATCATCAACATGGATTTTTTCATGCCATGCTGAGGGATCATGATAATCAGCATTAATAAAAGGATTAAACAAACCTGCAAATGCGTTATTATAATAAATAATGCAGCTTTCTTTATTAATAACTCTTACAGGAACAGAAATATAATCAAATATAGTCTTAAAATTTAACATAAAATACATCTCACAGAAAAATCAGTATTGTTATTACAGGCGCTCATACAAAAAGTAAAGTAAAACTATTGTAAAAATAAATATAGTGTTTTTTTTTTATATAAAGCTATTAATCCCCTATATTGTAATATAATATACTAGATATTGATTGACAACGAAAAAAATTAAAAATAGATTTAGTAAACGATTTTATACATAGATGATAATTTTATAGTTTCATTTCATAATGTATCCACTGTTTCTTTGTTGGGGATTTTTGTAAAAGCGGTGTCTAGTAAAATAAAAAGATTGTATATGTCATGAAAAATTTTTGGGGATTGAGAAAATGCTAAGTAAAAGAGTATTGTTTATAACGATTATAAATATTAGCCTAATTTTCTGTGCCAACCTTTTAAATGCCCAGAGACAATTAATAAATCCCGTTGGTATGATAAAATATATGCCTGAAGCATCTGAAGAATGGGAACTGGTGAGTTCAATAAGCAATCCGGAAATGTTTGCCCCATACAGCACTTTTGTTCGTCAACGCTATGAAATGATTAGCCCGGAGACGTATCCTGACACATCTCCCGATAAATATGTAGTAATTTCTTTTCTCAATCTTAATAGATTACTTGAAACCTATTATGAAGATGAGATCCCTAAAGACGATATAGATGAGAATATAATTGACAATAATACACCTTCTGCAAATTATCTGGATAACACAACTGCTGACAACAAGTCAGATAATATCACCTATGTATCAGAATATATAGATGAAAAGGGGTGTGATATTACTGAAAAAGGGGGCTATCTAGAAGGATTCGAGACAGTTGAAAGAACATCTATATGTGATGGAATTCTAAGTAATACTCTTCTGATTTTTCTTATTGATGAAGAGCAATATTTATTAATGGTTACAATAGATTCTCCATTAAGCATGGAAATTTTATATGATTTTGTCAACATTATAAATCTTATGGAGCTCAAAAAATTAGCACCCAGGTAAATTTAAGAAATATATCATGCAGTCCATATAATTTTTAGAGATCATAGAGAAGAAAATTATGAATAATTTAACTAAAATTTTGTTCATCACTACCTTATCTGTTTTTTTTCTCATAGGGAATAAATCTGTTTATTCATCAGAGAACTCTGAGAATGTTGTTGCTTCAGAAGAACTAAAATATAAAAACCCTGATATCCCTATTGAAAAAAGGTTGGAAGATCTGCTTTCCAGGATGACTAACAATGAGAAAATTGAACAATTAAGTGGTGGTCCTCTTCTATATATTGTGCCAGGACTTAACCCTGACACTCCTGAGACCGGCACCCCTGAAATGGATATAAATTTTGATACACCCGATAATGAAAGATTGGGTATCCCAGGTTTTAAATTTACCGATGGGCCGCGTGGCGTCAGATGGAGTCATGCAACTTGCTTTGCTGTTCCTATGTCGAGAGGCGCTTCATGGGATCTGGATATGGAAGAAAAAATAGGTTATGCAATGGGTCTTGAGACCGAGGCAAAAGGACGTAATGTTCTTTTGGCTCCATGCATCAATGTTGTTAGACACCCGGGATGGGGAAGAGCTCAGGAGACTTATAGCGAAGATCCTTATCTTATCGGTAGAATGGGGGTCTCCTTTATAAATGGCGCCCAAAGAACAGTTATGGCCAATGCAAAACATTATGCTGTCAATAATATCGAAAATACCAGGCAATATGTAAACGCCATTGTAGATGAAAGAACCTTAAGAGAAGTATATCTGCCACAATTCAAAATGTCTGTTAAGGAGGCCAATGTTGCTTCTATAATGAGTGCATACAACAGAGTAAATGGTATATATGCAAGTGAAAATAAGCACCTGCTTAATGATATATTGAGAAATGACTGGGGTTTTAAGGGTTTTGTTGTCTCTGATTGGTTTGCATTTAAGATATTACCTCTAAGGGCTTTAACCGCTGGCCTGGATGTAGAAATGCCCAATGGAATATCTTATGGGCCACCTCTTAAAATAGCAGATAGATTGAACATATTGTCTGATAAAAGTATGGATGAAGCAGTTAAAAATATATTGAGACAGAAATTTAGATTTGGTCTATTTGATAAAAAAATAGTGGCAGATGAGAGTATTGTAGAAAGCAAAAGGCATACAAATCTTGCCCTTGAGTCAGGGAAGAAAGGGATTGTTTTATTAAAAAATAAGGATTCAGTCTTACCATTAGATAAAAACTCGGTGTCAACTATAGCAGTTGTAGGTGATTTTGCCGATGCTGCCAGACTTGGGGATGAAGGAAGCAGCGCTGTTATACCATCTTATGCAATAACCCCTTTTGAAGGGATAAAAAAAGTCGCAGGTGATAGTGTTAAAGTAATATATGCCGATAATAACAATGCTTCAGCAGCAGCTGCAAGAGCGGATGTTACTATTGTAATTACAGCGCTTACTGCCCAGGATGAAGGAGAGTACTTATTTATTTCAGGTGGAGATAGAGCAAGTCTGGGGTTACCTGATGAACAGGTGGAATTAATAAATAAGGTTTCAAAGGTAAATGATAGGTGTATTGTTGTCATGGAAGCTGGGAGCGCTATCATTGTTGATCCATGGGTAGATAATGTGGAAGGACTAATAATGGCCTGGTATCCAGGGATGGAAGGTGGATACGCTATTGCTGATGTTATTTTTGGCAATTATACCCCCGGCGGTAAACTGCCCTTATCATTTGCAAAAAGTAATGATCAATACCCAAAACTTGGTTCTCATATGCTAAGAACAAATGTCAAACATGATTATTATCATGGATACAAACATTTTGATAAAAATAAGCTGGAGCCTAGATATGAATTTGGATATGGTTTAAGCTACACAAAATTTGAATACAGCAATCTCGTTATAGACAAGAAAACTGTGTCATATGGAGATAAAATAAACATCAGTCTTGATATCACAAATGTTGGTGATGTTTCTGGCGATGAGGTGGTTCAATTATATGTGGGATTTGAGAATTCAAAGATAGATAGACCTGTAAAAGGGCTAAAAGGTTTTGCAAAAATTAGTCTTGATCCAGGAGAAACAAAAGAAGTTAATATAGTATTAGATACTGATGATCTTGCACATTATAACGAGCGAAAGAGCAAATGGGAAATTGAAAATATGCCTTATAACCTTTATCTAGCTGCTTCTTCAAGGGATATTAGGTTAAAAGAAATGTTTGAGGTTATAAAATAAAATATCTCAATAAATATTTAAAAAAATAACAACATAATGCTTGAAAGTTAAATAAACTCGATTTAGAATAATTATAAGTTTATTTATATTTTTGATTTAATTTGGTTTGATTGATTTTCCAGTTTAATTTTTTAATTTGTAATTTATTGAAACAAATATTTTTATTGAAAAAGGAGGATTTCTATGAACAATCAAGTCCTGGAAATGGGAAAGGGAGAGTTTCGTAATTTTGTAAGTGTGATGATAAGCGAAGAAGAACTAAGAAAAGTGGTTGGCGTCAAATCTCGTGGCAGCAAGTATGTGTTTGATCAACTAAACTCAGCCGATGATTTAAGACTTGATTATGATGTTACAATGCAGTCACCTAAAAAGTATTTTTTCCCATCTGTAGAAAATCTGGTTAAATATAATTTTTCAGATTCTACCTATGAAGAATCTCATGACGTAACCCCTTTAATTATCATAGGCATTCATCCCTATGATCTCATAGCGATTAATCAGATGGATACTGTTTTTAGAGAATCATATCCGGACCCCCACTATCTGAAAAAACGTGTTGAATCTGTTCTTATAGGCTCCAATATGCAAAATATTTCTCCCTATTCATTTGCAGGCAGCATGAACACAGCGGTTACTAAAGAAGGTTATGATATAATGATTACAGATCTGGAAGATAAATACGCACTGGAAATAGGATCAGAAAAGGGGAGAAGATTAATTATACGTCATGGGAAAGTATCTGAGGCAAGCAGAAAAAGTATAGAAGCAGTGCGTAAAATAGAAGAAGATATTAAAGATAAATTTCAAAAATATCTTGATTTTGATGTTGAGAAATTACCCCAAATTTTAGAAAAAAATTATGATGATAAAATATGGAGTGAAAAATCAAAAAAATGCCTTAAATGCGGCACATGCACAATAGTATGTCCTACATGTTTCTGTTTTGATGTCCATGATATCCCTGAACTGAGCCTAAAAAATGGCAAGTTTGAAAGAAAATGGGATAGCTGTTTGCTAAATGATTTTGCTAAGGTGGCAACCGGAGAGAATTTTAGAGAGGATATACAAGAAAGATACAGACATAGATTTATGAAAAAGGGGAAGTATCTTTATGATAAATTTGGATTTATTGCATGTGTCGGATGTGGAAGATGTTCTTCTGGGTGTCTTGCAGATATAGCCGATCCGGTTGAAGTATTTAATGAAATTTCTACTCATACAGGTTCAACGGTTATCACATCTATCAGAGAGATCAGAGCGGAAGAAGAGAGTAAAGAAATATCAGAAGCGTTATACACTCCCAGGCCTGCAACAATTCAGAATATCATAAAAATGACTGAAAAAGAGTTGCTATTCCAGATTACTTTGGATGATAACAGCAAATTAGGGCATAAACCTGGTCAGTTTGTTCAACTCTCTGTAATGGGGGTTGGAGAAGCACCAATATCAATATGTTCTTCACCTACCAAAGAAGGTTTTTTCGAGTGTTGTGTAAGGGATGTTGGAAATGTAACAGCTGCCTTAAGTAGAAAAAAAATAGGTGATAAGGTAGGTATAAGAGGACCCTATGGCAATGGGTTTGATACAAAACTTTTAAAAGAAAAGGACATTGTCTTTATAGGGGGAGGAATTGGCATTGCTCCCCTTCGTTCACTGATTGAATACGTTTTAGATAACAGAAATGATTATGATAAAATTGCCATACTATACGGTTGTAGAATGCCTGGTGAACTTTTGTTTGCTAATAGTGTAAATAAATGGAGTAACAGAAAAGATATAGAACACTATTACACTGTTGATAACTGCCCCGATGAAGCTTGTTGGTATGGATATACAGGTTTAATTACATCTGTTATCCCAAGAGTTGATTTCTATCAGGAAAAACCCTATGTGGTGGTATGTGGTCCACCTATAATGTATAAGTTTGTGATAAAAGGGTTAAAAGAAAAAGGTATTGAGGATAATCATATAATTGTCTCCCTGGAAAGACGTATGAAATGCGGTGTTGGTAAATGCGGTCATTGCCAGATAAATGGTATCTGCGTTTGTCAGGAGGGACCTGTATTTAGCTATGCTGATATCAAAAATCTACCGGAGGCATTATAATGAAACCTAAAGTTGCATTTTTCGATTTTGCAAGTTGTGAAGGATGCCAGCTTCAGATAGCAAATTTGGAAGAAGATATAATTGATTTAATAAAGCTGGTTGATGTTGTTTCTTTTAGAGAGGTGATGAAAGAACATTCAGAATATTATGATATAGCTATAGTCGAAGGTTCTATAGTAAGACCTATTGATGAAAAAAGATTACAATGGATAAGAGGCAGGTGTAATATATTGGTGGCAATGGGTGCTTGCGCTCATATAGGTGGTGTTAATTCATTGAGAAATCAGTTTTCAGTAAAAGAAGCAAACCTTATGGTGTACGGTGATATCGATATAAAAGGTAATCCCTATTTTGAGGCATCTAAACTCAAAACTTTAGATGAGGTAGTAAAGGTTGATTATCATATCCCAGGTTGCCCTATTGATAAGAAGGAATTTGTTCGTTTTATGACCGCTTTAGCTGTTGGTAAAATACCCAGATTGCCTAATTATCCGGTGTGTGTTGAATGCAAGGCTAAGGAAAATATCTGTGTCTTTGATGAAGGTGGGTTTTGTCTGGGACCGGTAACAAGGGCAGGATGTGATGCTAGATGTCCCACTAATGGTGACGGTTGTGAAGGTTGTAGAGGATTTATAGATGATCCAAATATTAATTCAGCAATTGAAATACTGCAAAAACATGGGCTTTCACTTGAAGATGCTCTGGATAAATTTAACTTGTTTTGTTATAAAGAAGGGGTGAAATTATGAATGGAAATGTAAATATTGCTATAAATCATGTTGCAAGAGTAGAAGGGCATGGGGATATAATATTAAATGCCAGTAATGGTAAACTGGAAATGGTCCGGTGGCAGATATCGGAGGCGCCAAGATACTTTGAGGCAATGGTTGTTGGCCGAAATTATACTCAGTTAGCTAATATAACTTCCAGAATATGCGGAATTTGCTCCATAGGACATACTCTTGCTTCCTTAAAAGCTACTGAAAGCGCCATGGATATTAAAATTTCTGAACAAACCTTATTATTGAGAAAACTCGCTCTGCATGGTGAAAATATGCAGAGCCATGTTTTGCATGTGGGCTATCTTGTTGCTCCTGATCTTTTTGGTGTGGGGAGTGTTTTTCCTATGGTTGAGACACATAAAGAAGCTGTTACAAAAGTAATAAGTCTCCACCGCCTGGCTAATGAATTTAGTAGCTTAGTATGTGGCAGGACAACACACCCTATCACAATGATAGTTGGCGGTTTTACAAAGGTGCCAAGCAGAAAAGAATTGATTGATCTTGAAAACAAAATTGAGAGTCAATTTAGGGTTATAGAAGATGTTGCAGAAATTATTTTGAAAAATGCCCATAAGCTACCTAATTTTACCAGAGAGACTGAATATATAGGATTAACTAGTGACGATGAATACGCATTGTATAATGGAGAGATAGGTTCAACTGATACAGGCAAATATGATACTAAAGATTATGAGTCTATTGTTAATGAGTATGTAGTCCCTCAATCAACTGCAAAGTATGCAAAACATAACAGAGATTCATATATGGTTGGTTCTCTTGCAAGATTTAACCTAAATAGTGATAAACTATCACCTTTAGCAAAAAAATTTGCAAATAAATTCGGCTTAGTAGCGCCATGTTATAATCCATTTATGAACAGTATAGCACAAATGATAGAAGTAGTTGATAGTATGGAAGATTCAATCATAATCATAGAAAAATTATTGGAACAGGATCTGAAAAAGGATATAGCCAAAATTAAGGTGAATGCAGGACGAGGTGTTGGAGCAATTGAAGTTCCAAGGGGTATACTGTTTCATGATTACACCTACGATGATAAAGGGAAATGTCTAAAAGCTAATTGTGTTATACCCACCAATCAAAATCATGCTAATATTCAAAAAGATATGGAACTATTTGCTCCTATGTTGTTGGAAAAGAGTAAAAAAGAGATAGAGCTGAGTCTTGAAATGCTGGTAAGAGCTTACGACCCTTGTATCTCATGTTCTACGCATTATTTGAATGTGAAATTTGTTTAATGCAACGGCTACTTAAAAGCGCATGATACAAAAGATTGCTATTATAGGCCTTGGAAGCCCTCTTAGATGTGATGATGGAATAGGCCTGATATTGCTTGAGAAACTGATTGCCCAAAAAAATAAATTTGATTCTGAAATAGAATTTATTGATGGCGGTATTGGCGGTCTTAACTTGCTATATATCATTGAAGACTTTAATTGTATGATACTGTTGGATGCTGTCAACTTCAATGGGCTTCCTGGTGAATATAAGATTTTTTCGATTGATGATGTGGAATGTGAAAGCACCCTTAGTCTATCAACCCATGAATCTAATTTTGCCAACATTATAAATCTGGGGAAAACATTAGGAAAGGTTCCGGAGAAAATATTTATTTTTGGAGTACAACCAAAAAATACTTCATCCAAAATCGGTATATCACATGAGATTAATGAAAAAATTGACACACTTTTGTTTAATTGCGTTATTGAAATAAATAAGATTATTGCTGATAACTGTTAGCAACATATACATATGGCTTAAAATTTTAATATTATAGCTTAAAATTAAGGCAGGCAAACTCTGGTGTAAAAGCCGCAGTTTGCCTTGGATGAGAAAAAACTGTACTTTACTTGATTCTTAAAAATGTATCGGGCAATATGTTTACAGTTATGAATTTGGGGGTAGTCCCTTTAACAATATCTTTGATAATAGAAAATTTGAACAGATTGAGCACACAGCAGATGTTGGTATAAGAGCATTCGGCGAAACTTTAGATGAACTTTTTGAGAACAGCGCTTCGGGCATGTTTTCGTTGATGTTAACAAATTATAAAAATTTTTATGCAGAGAAAAATGTGTCTGTTCAAACTTCTGCAGATAATCTGGAGGATCTTCTTGTTAACTGGCTTCAAGAGCTTCTCTACACATTTGAAGTTAAATTGCTTGTTACTTCAGACTTTCATGTAAAAATAGATGACAGAAAAAGTTTGAAAGGATATTCTGGATGCGAGCGTTACAATGAAAAAAAATATGGATATCCTATGGAAATTAAAGCGGTGACTTATCATAATCTGGTAATCAAGAAGAACAATAATTTATATTCTGTAGAGATAATATTTGATGTTTAGGCTTAGAAAGACCTTTGCAAGGGAAGAAGGTAGACTAATAGAGCTCATATAAGTAATAAACAAGATATAAAGATTTACTTTGAACGGTTTCTGATGCGTGTTTTTTTGTCATGGACGGCAAAAACAGCAATAGCTTTCGGAACATTACACGATGTAATGTGAGAATGAGATGAAAAGCAAATCTTTATATCTTCATAAAGTAGTTTTTGAATAATGACCCTTCAATATTTACCATGTTTTGCCGTGCAAAGGTCTATTAGAAGGAACAAATATGAACATAGAAAATCTTATCCAGCTTGATGGTTACAGATATTTCATTCCTCAAGACTATAAAGAAGGAATGCGCGTTCCAGGGTTGATATTTGCAAATGACAAACTGATTAAAACCCTGGTCAGAGATAACGCTGCAGAACAGGTCGCAAATGTTGCCACTCTACCAGGTATATTGAATTATTCATTTGCTATGCCTGACATACACTGGGGCTACGGTTTTCCTATAGGGGGCGTGGCCGCAATGGAATGTGAAACTGGAGTTATTTCTCCTGGTGGTGTTGGTTTTGACATCAACTGCGGAGTTAGAATGCTCATTTCTGATTTACCCTATGAAGCAGTTAAGGATAGGATAAGAGATCTGATGGATACGATATTCAAAAATGTTCCAAGCGGTGTAGGCTCCAAAGGAAAAGTGAGAATTAGTAAAAAAGAACTGCTGAAGGTTCTTGAAAATGGTGCGAGGTGGGCCATTGAAAATAGCTACGGTTATGAAAATGACCTTGAACTTATGGAAGAAAACGGATGTATGAATGAAGCGGACTCTTCATTGGTAAGCGAGAGGGCTCTGGAGAGAGGTGCGCCCCAGCTGGGTACTCTTGGTGCGGGAAATCACTTTTTAGAGATACAGAAGGTTGAAAAAATTTTTGATGGTAACATTGCGAAAAAGCTCGGAATCAAAAAAGGAGACATAACTGTAATGATCCACACGGGTTCAAGGGGCTGTGGACACCAGATATGTACAGATTACCTTCAAAAGATGGAAAGGGCAAGCAAACACTATGGCATAAAATTGGTTGACAGGCAACTGGCATGCGCCCCCATAAGGAGTAAAGAAAGCAATGATTATTATAAAGCTATGTGTTGCGCCGCAAATTTTGCGTGGACAAACAGGCAATTGATAACCCACTGGGTAAGAGAGTCTTTCAATACCATTTTTGGGAAAAATAAACTAAAACTTCTCTACGATTTGAGTCACAACATTGCAAAGTTTGAAGAACACGACATTGGAGGTAAAAGGGTAAAATGCTGCGTACACAGAAAAGGAGCAACAAGAGCCTTCTCTGATAGAAAAGAAATCCCCAATGTGTACAAACAGATTGGTCAACCTGTGCTGGTTCCAGGCGATATGGGTACTGCAAGCTACGTAATGGTTGGAACAAAAAAAGCTATGAGGGAAACGTTTGGTTCAACCTGCCACGGTGCGGGGAGAATTATGTCAAGGCATAAAATAGCCAAAAGTGTCTCCTATGATCAAATTAGTAATGAACTTAAGAAAAAAGAAATATATTTGAGAGCAATGAGCAAAAGAGTTGTTTGTGAGGAAGCCCCACAGGCATACAAGAATATTGATGATGTTGTTGAAACATGTGATAAAGCAGGAATTTCAAAAACAGTTGCAAGAATGGTTCCTATGGGTGTAATAAAGGGCTAAATCATAATCACAACAGATTTAAGTTGTAGCCTGTTCTAATCTTTTTAGTCATTTCAAATTTACCAAGTTAAATATTGGCAATACCACATTTGTCAAATTTATATATATTCCTGTAACCATTCATCAAAAAACAGGCAATATACTATATTTGTTGATTCTTATTACTCAGAAATTTTTTCCCCGTATTCTAACTATTGAATTTCAAAATAATGGTGCCCGAGGCCGGAATCGAACCGGCACGGGAAAAATTCCCACGGGATTTTAAGTCCCGTGCGTCTACCTATTCCGCCACCCGGGCAAAACCAAAAACACTGTATTTGTAGGGTTTTATATACTTTTTTGTTTTTCTTGTCAACTGTAAAAAATAGTCGAAAATAGCAAAAAATAACCAACTTTTATTAGCCCCTCTGCAATAATAATATATGAGTGATTTCAAACAGTTATAAAATCATAAAAATTCCCTTGAAGACTTTCAGGCAGCATTGCAGGCGCATGATATAACATTATTAGATAGTGAGTTAAAAAAGGTGATGTGTTAAAAAGTCTCTTTTATGTACCATTGCAGGGGAAGAAGGTAGACTAATAGAGGTTATTAGCTGGTTCTCATCATCTTTATTTCAACGGCTTAAACTTAGCCATTTTGTAAATACTATTATCCAGCATTCTCTCCAGCCGCACTATTTTTTCACGGAAATCGGATGACTTGCGTTCTGGCAATTTTACAGATGTCGATTTAAAACGTAGAGGGTTTAAGAACCTATTGCCTTTCATTATTCTATAGTCAACATGGGGCCCAGTTGCATATCCAGTTGATCCTACATAACCTATTGTATCCCCCTGACTTACATGCTTGCCAACTCTCAATCCTTTTTTAAATCTTGAGAAATGCAGATAATACGTATAATAATTATTTGTATGTCTTAATTTTACATAATTCCCATTTCCCTTGGTGTAACCTTTTTTCACAACAACACCATCGGCTGTGGCATGAACCGGTGTTCCTGTTGGTGCTGCATAGTCAACACCATAATGAGGTTTATATACTTTCAGAACAGGATGTAATCTCCTGTGAGAGTACTTAGACGATATTCTCCTATACTTAAGGGGTGCCTTCAAAAATCCTCTTTTTAAGGAACTCCCATCCGGTCTGAAATATCCCTTGGTTGTTTCATCCTCATAATAAAGTGCTCTGACTAAATTTCCATTATTTATAAAATCTACGGCACATATTTTGCCATATCCCAAAAACCTGCCTTTAGTAAATTTTTTTTCTACAACTATTCTAAAACGGTCCCCTTTTCGTATATCCTTAAAAAAATCTATTTCCCATTCGTAAATATCAGCCAGCTTCATGGTGAGTTCCTGATTTTCGCCCATGTTTTCTATTGCATCATAGAGGTTAGATGTTATCTCTCCTGAAATTACCGTTTCTAAAATATTTATAGGGTACTCTGTAACAAATAAATTGAATTCATCATTATTACCTATGAGCGTAAGGTCTTTATTTAAACTCAATTGAAAAACTACTTTATCTTCATTGACCAATAATTTCTGCCCGGTCCTAAGTATAAATTCAGGAAAAATATTTTCTATTCTCTTGTTAATAATTATAATATTTGCGGGTGTAAACATATCCCCCAGAATCTGATAGAGGGTATCACCCCGTTTTACTATATATTCAGCTGAAAAAGATGAAGTAACCAATGATATACTACTTATGAGAAAACAGAAAAACAGAGTAACAAATTTAATCACCTGCGATCCTCTTTAAAACTTATTTTGTATAAAACTATATAACATAACACTATAAAAAATAAAACAGGGAAAAGATATATCATAACTATATGGATATTCTTTTTAACCACTTCTATATTGCTGCCTATATAATAACCTATATATGCCAGAATCACGACCCATATGCCCGCACCAAAAGCTGTGAATAAGATAAATCTAAAAATATTCATCTTTGCCAGACCTGCAGGAAAAGAGATGTATTGTCTGATCCCTGGAACAAGTCTACCCACAAATGTAGTAATTTCTCCATGCTTTTGGAAAAAATATTCGATATTATTAAACTTTTTTTTGCTTAGAAAAAAATATATACCATATTTGTCAATCAGAGGTCTGCCAAATAAAAAAGCGATATAGTAGTTAATCAAAGCTCCAAGAATACTGCCAAAAACTCCAGCAGCTATTATCGCAACAATATTCATCTGTCCAATGGATGCTAAGTAACCCGCTGGGGGAATAACTATCTCACTTGGGAAAGGGAAAAAAGAGCTTTCCAGGGTCATTAACACTCCAATACCAAAATAACCAAAACTGGATATAACTTGTACAATTATCAGAACTATTTTTAACAAAGATTAAACCTTTAACAGCTCTTCAGCCTGTTTCAACGAGCTGTCTGAAACAGAACCCGCAATCATAGTAGCCAAGACTTCCTTTCTGCTTTGAAGATCAAGTGTAATAACCTCCGTAAAAGATTTGTGCATTTTAATATTTTTCTTTAAATGTATATGCTTTTTACCTGTAGCTGCAATAACAGGAAGATGTGTAATAACTATAAGCTGTTTATTTTTTGAAATTTTAGCTAGTTTCTCAGCTATTTTCTTAGCTGTAATACCACCTATCCCCACATCAATTTCATCAAACAAAATAGTATCAGTTTCATCGAAATCGCTAAAAATTTCCTTCAATGCCAACATAATTCTTGACAATTCTCCTCCTGATGCAACATCACTGAGAGGAGCTGGGATAAAACCTTTGTTTGTGGATATATAAAATTCAACCGTCATGTTGCCATTTTCTGATAAGTTCTCCACTTTTTGGAAATTAGATTCAAATACAGTATCCTGCAATTCAAGCACTTTTAGTATGCTTATTAACTCTTTTTCAAGAAATTTTGAGGCTTTATACCTTTTATCATTCAAATCGCTGCATGCATTTTTCAAGTCTTCATATAAATTATTGAACTCTCGCCTTAAAATATTGATGTGATCCTTATCAATAAAAAATTTATCAAATTTTTCTAACAATTCATCTTTATATTTTAAGATACCCTCAAGATCAGAAGTATATCTTTTTTTAAGGCTTTCAAGATTAAATTTTCTTTCTATAAGAATGTCCACATCTCTCGGATCGGCCTCAATATTGTTGTGGAAATCTTCTAATACCGTGGCAATGTCACTTAATTCATATTCTATAGATTTCAAGCTTTCAAGATTATGTCCAATTACATCTGTATATGGCAGTATTGAGCCAATATGCCTGATCACTTTGGATAACATTTCTGAAATATTTATATCACTATACTTCAGTAAACCAATAGAACTGGCAATAGCTTCTCTGATTTTTTCTGAGTTTGATAATAATTTTATCTTTTCATCTAGTTTGTTATCTTCTTCTAAATCAATATTTGCACTTTCAATATCTCTTATTTGGAATTCATACAGTTCTCTTTCCTTCTCAAGTTTTAGGATTCCTGCTTCCAATTTTTCTAATTCTTTTTTTTTATTGATATAGGTAGAATATATCCCTTTATATTGATCAATAGTTTTTCTATCCACAAGGTTATCCAATACCTTCAAATGTGTAGAAGCATCTAGTAATTTTTGATGCTCATGCTGTCCATGAAAATCCATTAAGCCATAAGATATTTCTTTTAATGATTTTAACGACGCTAAAGATCCATTTATAGAATTCTTGTTTTTCCCTGACAGGCTGCATTCTCTTTTAATAATAATTTCATGCGCTATACTATAATATTCTTTTAGCTCATTTTTAATCCATTTAAAATCATCTATAAATATCGCCTCCAGGGTTACCTTTTTATCCTTGTCCCTGTACATGTTTTGACTTAATTTCTCGCCAAGTAAAACCTTCAGCGCTTCCACTAATACTGTTTTCCCGGCGCCAGTTTCACCTGTTATTATATTGAGCCCGGCATCTAACTCAATTTCAGCTTGCTCTATAATAGAAAAATTTTTAATTGAAAGATATGTCAACAATGAAAAGAACCCCATCCCAATTTTTCTCTGAGTAATGAAAAATAGTTTTTTTCACTGAAAACAACCAATTTTGTCGTATTTCCTGCTTTTTTCACAACTATTTCACTGCCTGGTGAAAGATGTCTTCCTATCTGTCCATCACACGTTATAAACATTCTCTCTTTTTCGTCTTTAAATTTTATATTAATGGTACTCTTTTCCGTTATTACTATAGGTTTGTGAGTAAGAGCATGAGGACAAATTGGAGTGATAATAAGACAGTTCAATGTAGGGTGTACAATGGGGCCTCCGGCAGCCAGTGTATATGCGGTTGATCCTGTTGGAGTAGATATTATTAAACCATCTGCTCTATAAGTGTTTACAAACTGTTTATCGATGTATAGGTCTATATCAACTATTCTAGCAAGAGCCCCTTTGTTTATGACTATATCATTCAAAACTTCCACTTCAAAATCGTTCTTGCCATCTTTGATCACCACACCGGACAATTTCATTCTCTCTTCAATTAAATAATTACCTTCTAAAACCTGCTTCATTATCTTATGTGTCTCGCTAGATCTTATCTCTGTTAAAAAGCCAAGCCTTCCCATATTTATTCCTAGTATAGGGATCTCTTTTCTATCCAATATTCTGGCAGCAGATATAAGCGTTCCATCACCGCCTAACACGATAACAAGATCAGCATGTTCTCTTATTTCTGCATCTGTAGAAAAATTATCAGAGTTCAAAACATTAGATGCTCTTTTATCAAATAAAATATTTATTCTTTTTTCATTCAGCAATTCTATTATGTCTAAAAGAAGGTCCTTTACATGCCCGGCATGGGGTTTAGCTATGATAGCTATATTCTTCATTTACCACCTTTTCTACTATTGCCATATAATCAAATTTTTCTGTCTTTAACTTACCCAGCGTAAAATATGCCAGATATTCTATATTCCCCTTAGGGCCTTTAATGGGAGAGCTGGTTAATCCCATAAGTTTTAAATCATAGGTTAAAAAATCATCTATAATCTCTAATATCACCATTGAGTGTACGTTTTTATCCCTTACTACGCCACCTTTGGATATATGTTTCCTATCTGCTTCAAATTGCGGCTTTATTAAAATAATAATATCTGTATATTCCTTACAAAATTGAATAAAGGAATGCACAATTTTTTTCAGAGATATAAATGAAACATCACAAACAATGACATCAACTTTTTCTCCAATAGTATCAAAATCTATATTCCTAAAATTGATTTTTTCATGATTAATCACGTTCTTTTCTTTACATAATTTATAATGCAAAAGATTTTTGCCTACATCAACAGCATGCACTATCCCAGCACCATTTTTTAAAGAGACATCTGTAAAACCGCCTGTGGAAGCCCCCACATCTATCACCACTTTGTTCTGTAGATTAATCGAAAATTGTTTGACCGCTTTTGCTAATTTGTACCCTCCTCTACTAACATATGGCAAAGTCTCCTTAACTGTTATTATAGAATCAGTATCAATCATTGTGCCAGCTTTATCAATTCTTTGGCCATCAACAAAAATAAGCCCGGCAAGTATCATACCCTTGGCTTTTTGTATGTTTTCTATATTATTTTTTGACGCCAGGAGATTATCTAACCTATTTTTTGACATAAATTGTTTACTTTTTCCAGCATCTGTTCAGCTGTAAGCCCTATCAATCTACGTAGTTCTTTCACACTGCCATGTTCTATAAATCTATCTGGCACACCAAATTTGATGATTTTAGCCGTGATTCCTTCGTCCATAAGAATTGATTGAACTTCTTCACCAGCACCGCCTTTTATACTATTTTCTTCGATAGTGACTACAAGCAGCTTATCTTTTAATGAATCAATAAGCATTCTTTTATTAATGGGTTTTACAAATCTAAGGTTGATAAGAGTAACCTTAGATTGTTCTTCACACAACAATTTATACAATTTATAGGCCTCAGAAAATATATGGCCTATAGAGATAATTGCTAAATTTCCACCTCTATCTATTATTTCCGGCTCTCCTATAATAACCTCTGCTTTATTAAGTTCCGGGTATGTGTTGACACCTCCCCGGGGATATCTAATCATAGCGGGTGAATCTGTTATGTCAGCAGATAGTTTTAACATAGACTCAAGTTCGAACTCGTCCTTAGGGGCCATTATGACAACACCGGGGATAAGTCTAAAATATGAAATATCAAATACGCCATGGTGAGTAGGACCGTCATCTCCTACAAGCCCACATCTATCCACACAAAATGTGACAGGCAAATTCTGCAAGGCGATGTCATGTATTATCTGGTCAAATGCCCTTTGCAAAAATGTGGAGTAAGCAACAACATATGGTTTACATCCACTAATCGCAAGTCCAGCAGAAAAAGTTGCAGCATATTGTTCCGCAATACCAACATCAAAAAATCTATCTCCAAAATCTTCTGCAAACTTGCCCAATCCCACAGCATCTGTCATCGCTGCAGAGATAGCAACAATGTTGTCATTATTGTTTGCCAATTCACACAAGGTGCTACCTAAAACTTCCGAATATGTTTTACCTCCAAACTTCAGGGCTTTTCCTGTTTCTATATTGAAGGAAGATATTGAATGATATTTTGAGGGATTTTCTTCTGCGTATTTATACCCTTTACCTTTCTTTGTTCCTATATGAATTAGAACAGGACCATTTTGTAAACAAGCGTTATGTAATGTTTTTTCAAGAATTTTTATATCGTGCCCATCAATAGGTCCAAAATATTTAAAACCAAGCTCTTCAAACAAAACACCTGGAGTAAAAAAAGCCTTAAAACCTTCTTCCATCTTTTTGGCAAAATGTAAAAAAGAAGAGCCCATGGGAGCATGTTGCAAAAAATGTTTTAGATCTCTACGGAATTTTGTGTATAATTCACCACTCATTACCCTGCACAAATAGGATGACATTCCTCCTACACTGGAATGAATACACATCTCATTGTCATTTAGTATAACTATCAAATTCTTGTCCATATTACCAAGATTGTTGAGTCCTTCAAAAGCAAGCCCTGATGATATGGAGCCATCACCAATCACAGCAATCACATGCCTTTCTTTCTGAAAAATACCATCGGAGGCTTTTATTCCTGAAGCAGCTGCAATAGATGTGCTTGAGTGGCCTACTCCAAAAGCATCATACCTGCTTTCCACAGGTTTTATAAATCCATTTATCCCTTTGAATTGCCTCAGTGTGGAAAAATTGTCCCTTCTATCCGTCAATATTTTATAAGCGTAAGACTGATGCCCTACATCCCATACAATTCTGTCTTTCATCGGATCGAATGCTCTAAGCAAAGCTATAGTCAGCTCTACAACTCCCAGACTTGGAGCCAGATGCCCACCATTTTTTGACACCACATCTATCATCATTTTTCTAACTTCTCCAGCAAGTACATCTATTTCTGAATAGTCTAAATCTTTTATCCCATAGGGAAGTTTTAAGTCCATTAATAAACTCATATCATATCCTTACTCACTCCTGGTAATAATAAATTTTGCAATTTCACTCAATAGTCTTGCTGATTTTCCATACATACTCAATGCATCAAAAGCAGCATCTATTAAAGTTATGGAGATCTTTCTTGATTTTTCTACGCCATATATAGAAGGATAGGTCAACTTCTCTTTTTTTATATCACTGGACTTTTTCGCGCTAGTGTGATTGGTTGCAGGTATATCCAATATATCATCAGTAATCTGAAAAGCTAACCCAATTTTTTCACCAAAATTTTTAAGATTAGTTCTATCAATAGCGGTCCCACCACCAATAATTGCACCCAATTCAGCACAATATGATATCAATGATGCCGTTTTTTTCATATGTATATATTCTACATCATTACCCATAACTTGTTTTTTCCCTTCATTCGTAATATCAGCATATTGTCCTAAGATCATCCCTCTGTCTCCCACAGCCAGAGTCATTTTATATGCAGCTTCTATTAGTAAGCCACTATCAATATCTTGATGAAGATTTTTATCAAGGATAATTTCAAAAGCCTTTGTTAACAACGCATCTCCTGCCAGTATAGCTATACCCTCACCAAATTTCTTGTGACAGGAAGGTTTACCACGTCTAAAATCATCGTCATCCATTGCAGGCAAATCATCATGTATTAACGAATATGTGTGAACAAGTTCTACAGCAGCAGCAAAAGGGGAAATTTTGTCAAAATCAGTATCAAATATTCCGAAAGAGGAATATATTATAGCAGGTCTTATCCTTTTACCTCCTGAAAATAGACTATAACGCATAGCTGTTGTAAGACCATCAATCTCGTCACTTATATGGTTAAAATAATCATCTAGCCATTCATCAATCTTAACAGACCAAAATTTCAAATAACCTTTACTATTGAATGTCTGCACTAAACGGTTCAGTCCTTATATTTTCTACGTCATCTTCAGTCATATTCTCCGATGCCATGATTTTATTTACTTTAAGTTCTATATTTTCCATAATTTTTTTACATTCCCTACTCAACCCCATCCCCTCTTGAAATAATTCTAATGTTTTTTCTATCCCCAAATCCTCTTTTTCCATGGTTTCTACGATATTTTCTAGTTTTTTTATCTTTTCTTCAAATACATTGTTATCTTTCACTTAAGACCCCTTCTCTAGATTTGTAATCTCATCCAAAACTTTCATTATGTGCTCTTTGACTTTTACGTTGTAGTATGTTTTTCTTATTATCCCTTTTTCATCAATTAGAAATGTTGATCTAATAATTCCCTTGTATGATTTACCATACATTCGTTTTTCTCCGTAAGCACCATACATTGCTGCCACTTTTTTTTCAGGATCAGATAAAAGTAAAAAAGGTATGTCATATCTCTCTTTAAAACTTTTATGTTTGCTGATGCTATCAGGACTTATGCCCACAATATAGTAATTTTTATCCAAAAAATGCTTATAATTTTCAGAAAAACCTACAGCTTCTTTAGTACATCCAGGCGTATTATCCTTAGGATAAAAATATAAAATTAGTTTTCTATCATCAAAATCTGACAAACTATAATCTTTACTATTATTACCTTGTAGTAAAAAATCAGGAGCTTTATCGCTTATAGTCAACTTTACTGACATCCTATCCCTCTTGTAACGTCGTAAGATTAATATATCTCATATTACATCATGCCATATCACTATAATGCATAATAAATCACTATTGTAATTAAATCAACCGGTTAGATATGGTGCATTCACAAGATTCCTAAGAAATGTACTATTTTCTGATTTATTCTTTACTTCCATATAGATTGAATATTTTGATAATACCCGTATGGATAAATATCTCTTTTATTTTGTTATCTAATCCCGCAATATATAATTTAATATTTTCCTTCTTCACATAATTGCTCATATCAACCAGTCCTGAAAGCCCTTCCCTATCGATATATCTGATTTTAGAAAAATTTAAAATAAAAATCGGGGACTTATTTTGTTCATTTTCCACAAATGATTTTAATAATTCCACACATTTATAGTCGAAGTCACCGGATAAAAAAATCAAAATAATTTTACCTTTTCTTTTATACTGTATGGGCATACGCTTAAACGACCTAACTTGTCCTTAAATCTATCTGTTTTTGTAAACCATATTTAATCAGCTTATCACGGTCATTTTCTTTTATTGAAAGAAAAACAATCCCATATATCCTGCCAGAAGCAGTATCTTTGATATTGACTACTTTAGCGATTATTGGATCTATATCTGATTTGAAGTTTCCAAAATCAACCTCTATAATCTGATCTTCTGACAAATTATGTTTGGATGAAATCCCAGCACCACCACCTGACAGGTCAATAATATTGGCAAAATGCACTATATCAACAAATTTAGCATGATCATGAAAAATTTTACAGGATAATAATCTATATGATATATTCACATCTAAAGGCACTCTAAAGTACCCTCTTAGATTTTCTCTCAAGAAAACTTTTGGTTTCTTAACAGCTAACAATGCCATATTTGATTTTTCATCATTCAGGCTTACTGTTCTAAACATAAATTTTCCATACTCATTATAAAATAAACATTCAAGTTTTATCCCTTTAGATATTCCTGCATTGGTATTTAAAGTAGGAGGATACACATATATTTTATTATTATCAATTTTTGCTATCTTGGTATTATATTTGCCCCTAAATTTACCAGACAAAAAAACTACTTCAATACTGGTCCCAATGGGGATTAATTTTTCTAAATACTTTATTTTTTCCAAAAAACATCCTAATGTCGTTATATATTAAATAAGTGTATCCTATTTATTGAATAATTTTCAAGTAGTTTTATATATTATATATTATATATTATATATCTTATATTTGTTAGATATTTAGTAAAAAATACCATCTCAGATAGATTTACATACAGATTTCGCAAATAACCTTCTATCACTAAGATATATGCATATATCAATTAAAAGATAACTGATAGTCCCTGTTAACCCTGTATAACCTACCAAAAAACTATTCCCACCCTTTAGCATCATAAGAGGTAAAATAGCCGTACCATTAAAACACCCGTGCAAGATGGACACTGGGATTACAGATTTAGTCTTAACTAATATATAGGAAAAAATCGGAGAGAGCAAAATGCAATTTAATATCATCATGAAAACACCAAAAATGCGATGCTCAGGATAATTATATCCCAATAAGATGATAGGCGCATGCCATAGTCCCCATATAATTCCAATGATAATTGACGCCTTAATGAAACTATAAGAACTTAGCTCTCTAAGCAAAAAACCGCGCCATCCGGATTCTTCTCCAAAAGCTGCGATAGCATTGAACGTTGCTCCAAGCAATATGCCTGATAACAATGTTATCCAGAAAGGATGCATTGGCGCCGTTTCAAATTGATATTTTATTTTAAAAATTTCTGTTTCAGATAGTACACCACTCATTCTTTCAAAAAAACCTGTCATATCTGGAGAAAAAGTAACACCTGGCAACATTGTACTTAATATGATAATTGAAAAAGTTGTAAAGATAGGAATAATACAGGGTAAGATCCACCACAAACTTACCCTAAAAGATATATTTACTGTTTTTTTAATCTCTTGTTTATAAATAATTTTTTGTACTATAAATGTTGATAATAAAGGGATGAACATATAAACAAGGAGAAACAGACTTGAGAGATATGTGTTCATTCTTCCACCAAAGGCATGGAAAATTATCACAAAACATGAGCTGATGAAAAATAGAAAAACGATAAAAAGTGAAAGCTTTTTTGACTTAATTATATAATAACAATTAACCAAATCATCCATGTATGATTTTAGCAAGGATACAGTATTCTTGCTAATTCCAAGAAAAAAATCTTCCCTTTAGACTTTTCCAAACTCTCTTTTCCATTTTCTAACCTCTTCAAGATATTCTTCAGGTCTTTCAATAGTTATTTCAGGGTTTCCCAGATATATATAGCCGGAGTTTCCATCCATACAGATATAATCACCTTCATATACTTTTGTATCTGAAAACAGGCAGAAACCCTTATCAGGATTTATTGTTATCGAATCACAACCCACAAGGCATACCTTATTAAGCTCTCTTGCAACAACAGCAGCGTGAGAGGTTTTTCCACCTTTTGCAGTTAATATACCATCAACAAGATTAAGAATTGATATGTCCTCTGTTAAGATACCATCCTTTATTAGAATAACAGATCCCCTCTCATTTTTATATTTTAAAGCTGTCTCCTTATCAAAAGCTATTTTACCTGAAATTATCCCATAACTTGCTGGTGTTGCATATCCCAGGATTTTGTGTAAATTACCCTTATTGATGCTAACTTTTTTTATTTTTTCCAGATCTATGTGGCTTATTCTTTTTAAAGCTTCTTTTATAGATATAAGTTTTTCCTTCACCATATCTATTGCAATATGTAAAGAAGCGTAGTTTGTTCTTTTCCCTCTCCTTGTTTGTAAAAGGTAAAGTTTTTCATCTGCTATAGTAAATTCAAATTCCTGCATATCTTTGAATTCATTTTCCAATTTAGCTTTGATATTTTTTATTTCATCATATATATCTGGCAATATAGTTTTCAGCTTATACTGATTATCAACAAAATTTTTGCCTGAAACGATATCCTCCCCTTGGGCATTAAAGACAAAATCCAGATAGATTTTATCTTCACCGGTAGCAGGGTCTCTTGTAAATGCAACACCTGACCCTGAGGTACCCCCGAAATTCCCAAAAACCATTTGCTGAATAGTCACTGCTGTACCTGGCAAATTCACAAGCTTGTTTATTTTTCTATATTCTTTTGCCTTTTTGCTATTCCATGAATAAAAAACTGCTATAACGGATTTTTCGAGTTGTTCATAAGGATCCTGTGAAAAATCGAATGTTGTCAAACTTTTGAAGCAGGAAAGAAAATTAATCGTAAGTTTTTTTAAAGAGAGGGAGTCCAACATATATACGCTATCTACCTTAGCCTTTTTGAGGTGTTCCTCAAGAATTTTATCAAAGGGATGTTTTGAACAATGATAAACTATGGTAGCAACATCAACTATTAGGCGCCGGTATGTGTCCCATACCATTCTGGAATTACCTGTCATTCTTATTAAGCCATGTACAGATTTTTCACACAAACCTATGTTTAATATCGTTTCCATCATGCCCGGCATAGAAACTGGTGCGCCTGACCTTACTGATATCAATAGTGGCTTACGTGATCCTCCAAAAGTTAATCCAGAAATATTTTCAATGTGTCTGATATTTGAAATCAATAATTCCCTGAAACCAGAGCTAACCTGTTCATTATTATCAAAAAAATCAAAACAAAATCCTGTTCCGAGAACAACAGCAGGAGGAACGGGTAGACCGGCAGCAGACATACGCACAAGACCACAGGCCTTGTTACCGACCACCCTTGCATCAATATTACCAGGCAAATAAGACTTTTTACTTATAAAGAAAACACGTTCATTTTGCATAGTTTTTATATACGCTACCCTCATCTCCCATGAATGTATATGTCAGAGAGCCGGCCCTCTCTATGTAATAAACTATCATATATATTTACCCATCATGTGAGTATGCAGCATTTCAGCCATATACATAAAAGCATCTCCTGCACGCTCAAGTTTTTTAGAGGCTTCCAGCAATGGATAACATCCCTGAATACTTTTACACTTAGATACTAATATTTTTTTAATTTCCCTTTCTTCAACATCCGTTTGTTGTTCTATTTCTCTAATATTGTCTATTGATACTAAAAAATCACTTATATCTCCACGAGTGCACTCTTCTCTTATATCTTTCATAATCTCTGTCAATTTTATACATTCTAAAGAAGCTTTAACTATGGATTGAGCCAGTTTCTGCATATATGGATAGGCATCCATAAAAATGTAATTATCCATCTGGAGAGCTAAATGGAAAGCCGCATCTTCAAGGAAATCAACTATATCATCCATTCTTACAATAAGTTTTTCATAAAATATATTAGTGCTATCCCTTTCTACTATGTGCCTCACTTTATTTACGAGGTCATCAGCTTTTTTTTCAAGCACTTTGGCCATTTCAGCATTTCTATGCACATTACTTATAAAATAAGGAGTATTTACTGACAGCAAATTATCTCTTATGGATGAGGAAATATCCAAGATATAAGAAGAAAGCTCCGATACAATGCCAAGAAGAATATCCTCGGTGTGCTCCATATAGGTAACAAATTCCGCTCGGATTTCATCTATAATAATTGCTCTGCTGCGACCTTTCAATAAACCTTCCAGAGTTATCTTTAAAATAAATTGTAAAAACTTATAGGCTTTCTCTTCACCAAGCATTCCATCAAGTTTTCCTGTCATACGTTCTACATTTGTTGTGGAAAAGCCTAATACCTCGTGAATGATTTTTTCGCCACCAAGCATTAAAAATGCCATATGGCCAATATTGTTATCCGATGACCATTTCAGTAAATCTATGGATTTTGTTTTTGACAAAAACCTCTGTATTCTTTTTCTTGCTCTATTCCAATCTATCATAAATACAAGCTTTGAGCCTAGATATTCTAGAAACTCATTTAATGTTGATAAATTTTCTGCTGCAAATTTTCCTGTTATCATATGAAAGATACTGTCTTCCAACTTTCTATCTACTTTAGAAAAAGTCTCATCCCATGTTATATCATATTTATCAAGTAACCTTTGAAAAAACCTTAACCTATTTATATGTACATCTGTATAGATAATAGAAACTGCAAGGCCTACAACATGGATAACCAGAACATGAGAATCAGTCGTTCCTATATCGTTTTGAATTATTAATTTTTCACCTGCTCTCGTAACTGTTGTCCCCAGCCCTGGATGATCAAATTTAAGTTTTGCTGTTTTATTTATCCCCGACATAAAACTTTTTATAAATGCAGCATCATCAGTGTTAATAGCAAATACCTTTGCTCCATCGATAGATTCCAAAGATAAGGAAGATAATATTGCATTTAATTCTTTGTGTAAATCCATTACAAATAGGTGTAAACTATCTATTTTTTTGCTATCTCCAGATGTTATTTTATCTACAAATCCATCGCTGATAATATTTTTGTCTTGAGCCTTCTCAAAATGTACATCAAGAATAGCAAAGATCTTATTTAATCTTTTAGCATAATTATCATACTTGCAGCTATCTTTTATAAATTCCAGGGGGCTAAGCATGACATGAGTCTCACTCAAAATCATCTTGTATATATTATTTGCCTCTGGGATAAAATAGCTATCATAACCAACAACTCTGCTCCCCTCCACAACCTGATCTAATACAGCTTCCTCAATTCCACAGATCTCACGCTCACTCCTCATATTTGACACATCTACGGGTGGATTATTTGCTTTACTCTTTGCCATCTGAAGTAATGTAAAGAGATACTTCAATTTATCATTAGCTGATAAAGCATCATTTACAATATCAGGAAAAATAATCGAGCTTTCACCTAAAACATGAAGTATTCTATCTTTTACTGACATCTAGACCCTCCAGTATAATATAGCGTTTTAAAACATAATTATCAATAAAGAAGCCTTTTGCAAATATAGTAAATGGGAAAACATTCATCAAGCTCTGCAATATTTACAAATACACCTATAAAAATACCGCACTCAAACAAATGGGAAATAATGCAAATCTGTTAGATATGGGGGAATGAATGCCACTAATTAGAAAAGTTTTCATCTTGAAGGGATTATAATTTAAATTGTAAAATGTTTTTTATACAGATATAATAATATATGATAAACAGATAGGTGTTAACTATATAATATACAGATAAAATGGGGAAGAGTGAATTTCTAGGATGGGGACAATAAAGAGTGAAGTTAAGCCACGGTTAAAGTTAATTTTTAATGTATCTGTATTGGTGTTTGTTTTCACGATTGCGTGTTCTTTTATCGTTTATCACGTTCATAAACAAAATACATTAAGGGAGCATATAGAAGATAGCAAAAATATGAATATGCAGATAACCAGATTGCTTTCATTATGGATAGATAACAATTATACCCTAACTCATCTAATCTCAGAGAGTCAATATGTTATTGAAACATGCGCTAATCCAACAAATGAATATTTAAGAACATCAGCTAAAAAATATTTAAAACACATTTTAAAAGACTCTGTATGTCTAGAAAATATAGTACTTGTTACATTAATGGACAAAGCTGAAAACATATATATAACGGATGGCAATGTCAAAAAAAATATTACAAAAGGTAGCATTTTACTTGATGCAGTTGGCAGATTTGAAACTATAGAAGAAAATTTATTGGATAAAGATTATATTCAATCTATCTTGTCAGGGAAAAAATGTTATACAGGCGAATCATATTTTTCAAGAATAACAAATCAGAATATCAACCCAACATCTGTCCCTATAATGTATAAGGGAAAACTTATAGGTGCTGTGGTCACTGCTGTACAGCTTTCATTTTTTCATGATTATTATATTAGAAATGTTAGAAGGGGGGAAACAGGCTATATGTCTGTTATTGATGAAAGAGGGAGAATTATGTATCATCCCAATAAGGCATTTATATTAAATGATAAATTTGCAAAGGATAATAGCGAAATGATCTCTTTGATCACTAATAATAATGAAATTATAAGGGCTTCTGTTTATGGAATCCCCAAAATTATAGTTTCAAAAAGGGTTAATGTATCCAGTGAATTTGTAAGGGATGCATGGTACGTGGTATCCTCCCAGAACGTTGACGAAATATTGGATGAAACAAGAACATTTATTATAGAATTTTTTATATTTATGATATTTTTTAGTACACTAATATTTTTTGCAATCTTTTTATTCTATTGATTATTTTCATTTAGGTTACTCCAGAAAACAGGCAAACAATCATTGCAAACTCACACAAAAACAGACCAAGAAATCCAGTGTTACTAGTTGTTATGGCTAATTTAGTTGGCAATTTAAATAAACAGCTAAACCAGCACTTTCTTCTTATTCCGACACTATAAAACCACCTACCAAAAACAAAGCCAACTGTGCTTGAACAATATAAAATAACAATACCAGAGTTTAAAGTCATGGTTAAAACTGCCTATATAACAAATTATTAATCCCAGTTTGCTTTAAACTCAGTCAAATCATCTCCATTTACCAAAGACTTAGTAATTTCTACTTTAGTATTATTACATCCACATAATTCAAGGGCCCTCTCTACCCAGCCTCCTATTCTTAATTCTATCATATGATTTGGTTCATCAAACTTTACAATATGCAAATATGCTTTACCTTTGCCTGTCTCTGCAGCTTTTATTTCACATGGTCTATAGTATGTAGTCATAATACTGGCAGCCCTATTTATTAAAAATTCTGGGGACATTATTTTAACAAAGAAACTATAAATCCCTTTCAACCCATGCTCTGCGCTAAAGTTTCCAGCTTTCCATGCACCCCTATCACTTGAATTAAAAAATAGATCACAAATTCTCTTTGTAGGTTCGGTCGCAGCGTCATGCATATTATACCACGCCCCATCAACAATTCTCCCAGTCATTATATCTCTAGATTTTTCTGATAAGCTGTTAAGCCATTCATTATATTTTTCTGGATTCATTGATTCTACATAAGCTTGAATAGACTGAACAGCAACCCCTCTAATTTCCATAAAAACCTCCAGATAAGTTTTTTTATTAATTACATTGTACACTAATTTATAATAAAAAATAGCAAAAATCTTATAACAATATAAAAACAGCTAAGATCTTATCATATCAAGAGATGCTAGAAAATATTCTACTAAACGCTTTAATTTCCATCCATGCCAGAGATGGCTTTATTTTGAGATATATTGTGCCCTCATTGCAAAAACAAAAAGAATTTCCCAGATATTTATTAAACTGAAAGATAATATAGATGATGCAACAGGTATTAAAACAGCGCAGATATTATCTGTAAAAACAGTCGCTGGTGGGGGAAAAAACAGGACATATTCCCAAAGTTGCCATAAGAAAAGCAGTTTCTGTCAATGTACCACCAAAACTATATTTTTCTATAGTTTGCTACTAGGGGACATTCCTACTTTGGTTTGACATGAAAAAGTTTGTCATTGTTTTATCCACCTGTTTCCTATAGCTTCCAATCATGAGTAAGCATAGTCTTATAGGAACATTAACAGGTGCTGCTTTTCTTATGGCAACATCAGCTATTGGGCCAGGTTTTCTAACTCAGACCTCTGTATTCACCGAGCAATTAAAAGTAGCATTTTCTTTTGCTATTTTTATATCAATAATTATTGATATTATCGTTCAGCTTAATATTTGGCTTATTCTGTCTGTATCAAAAATGAGAGCCCAGGATGTGGCTAATAAAGCATTGCCATACTCAGGATACTTTATTGCAACACTAATTGTGATAGGTGGACTTGTATTTAATATTGGGAACATTGGTGGCGCAGCAATGGGTATTAATGTTATATCTGGTATAAACCTTACCTATGGAGCAATACTAAGTTCATTAATTGCAATAATAATATTTCTGCAAAAAGAGATGGGAAGGGCAATGGATCATTTTACCAGGATATTGGGTATCGCAATGATTTTTCTAGTTTTGTTGGTTCTTTTTAAAACAAAACCTCCTGTTGTCTTGGTTGCAAAAGAGATGATAATGCCTTCGCAAATTGATTTGCTAATTATTCTCACACTTGTTGGAGGGACTGTTGGCGGATACATCTCCTTTGCCGGGGCTCATAGAATAATTGATGCTGGGATAACAGGCATTGACAATGTTAAACATATTAGAAGAGGAGCGATAAACGCAGTTATAATAACAGGTGTCATGAGATGCCTTCTCTTTCTGGCAATATTAGGTGTTGTTTATATGGGGCACAAGCTTGATCCCGCCAATCCTCCCGCATCAGCTTTTAGGTTAGGCGCAGGAGAGATGGGCTACAGAATGTTTGGTGTAATTCTGTGGTGCGCTGGCATTACATCTGCTGTTGGAGCATCATATACATCGGTATCATTTATCCGAACCTTTTCAAAATTTTTGGACAAAAATAATAGATATATCATCATACTTTTTATAATTATTTCCACCTTAATCTTTATAACAATAGGCAAACCTGTGAAATTGCTTATTTTCGCTGGCTCTCTTAATGCATTGGTTTTACCAATTGCTTTATTTGCAATACTTCTTGGCGCATATAAAAAGAAAATTGTTGGTAACTATAATCATCCAAAGTGGTTAGCAGTTTTAGGTTATCTGGTCGCATTTTCTACTTTATTGATGGGGCTCAAGGTATTCAGCAGGATTTTTACAATTTTGTCATAGCTAAATAATGTCTTTATAAAAATATTCATCTTTTAGATCGGTTACAAACATATGACCAGGGTAATGTGTAATGGCTATAGGAATTTTAGCATGTAATAAAATATTTTGTGGAGTAACACCGCATGCCCAGAAGAGAGGTATCTCACTATCTAAAATCACTATTCTATCTCCATAATCAACCTTCTGGATATCCTTAATCCCTATCATTTCAGGATAACCTACGTGAACAGGGGCTCCATGCATTTCTGGAAAGTGCGCAGTAATTAAACATGCTTCAACAACGTTGCTGTAGTGGATAGGTCTCATACTTACAACCATATTGCCGGAAAACATTCCTGAAGCCTTAAGTTTTATATCTGTATTATACATTGAAACATTTTTCTTTCTTTCGATATGCGCCAGATTAATGCCAGCCTTTAACATTGCATTTTCAAATGTGAAACTGCACCCGATTAAAAAAAAGACTAAATCATCCCTGTAAAAATCTAAAATATTTTCTACTATGTATTCTTCTTTGCCATCAATAAAAATCTTATATTTAGGAATCTCCGTTCTCAAATCTGCCCCATTTGCCAATTTTTTAGTTATATAGGATCCAGGGCCAACTACCTCTAATAACGGACAAGGCTTTGGATTTTTCATACAAAAGGATTCAAAATCTTCTCTGAATTTCTCTGGAATTGCAACAAGATTAGCCTGAACAAACCCTTTGCAATGCCCTGCTGTTGGACTGTTAAATTTGCCTTCACGAATACGTCTTCTTAAAGCATGAACTTCCTGTAAGCTCATGCTTTGTAGCCCCCCCCACCTGGAGTTTCCACAATCAAAATATCGCCACATTTTAATTTATCTGTAAACTTGCTGCTTTTTTCTATAGATATCCCATCTTTTACAACATAATTTTTTCCACATAAGCCACTTCCTCCTCCTAAAATACCGTATGGAGGATTCTTCCTCCGTTCAGACAAAACAGTTACTTCCATGTCAGCAGATGCCATAACTTCCCTTATTATCCCGTCGCCGCCGTTATGCAACCCTTTTCCCCCTGAATTTCTCCTTATGCAATATTTCTTTACCTTGAAAGGGTATGAAAATTCTAAAGCTTCAATGGGTGTATTCAAAGTATTTGTCATATGTGAATGTACAGCAGACTCACCATCACCTTTGGAAGATGCTCCCATCCCACCACCAATTGTTTCATAATAGGTAAAAGGCATATTGTTTCTGTGGTCAATACCCCCAATTGCTACATTATTCATTGTTCCCTGGCTTGCCGCTGGAATAATATCCGGGAGCGCTTTTGATAAAGCGCCTAACACTACATCCACTATTCTCTGGGAAGTTTCCACATTCCCGGCAGCAACAGCCGATGGATATTCTGCATCAACAATGCTCCCTTTAACTGTTTTCACCTCAATGGGGCGAAAACACCCTTTATTAGTAGGTATATCAATATTAACAAGTGATCGAAATACATACAGTACAGCAGACAACGTTATTGCATAAACAGCGTTTATATTTCCTGGTACCTGAGCGTCAGAATCTGAAAAATCAAGAACAACATTATCATCATATATATGCAAATTAACATCAATTTTTATATTTTCGTTTCCAAGACCATCATCATCCATATAATCACAAAACTGATAACTACCTGCTGGAAGCGTTTTTATCATAGAGCGCATAATTTTTTCAGAATAATCAATTAGAGCTCTACAGTAGAAATTTATCATTTTAAAGCCATACTTATCAACAAGTTCCGTTATTCTTTTTATCCCCGTCATATTAGCCATAATTTGTGATGCAAAATCTCCTTCCCTTTCAATAGGTGTTCTTATATTATTCAAGAAAAAAGCCATAATCTTTTTATCAACTTTACCTTTCTCAATAATTTTTAGTGGAGGAATTATAATCCCCTCCTGAAAAATCCTTGTTGATAAAGGCATTGAGCCGGCGGACATACCACCAACATCGGAATGGTGAGCCCTGTTTGCAACATAAAATTTAGGTTTCTCATACTTTTCTATAAAAACAGGAGCTACAATTGTCACATCGGGAAGATGCGTCCCCCCCTTAAAGGGATCATTTAACATCACCATATCTCCCTCAACCATTTCCACACTTTCTATCGCAGATTTAACTGACATAGGCATGGATCCTAAGTGAACTGGAATATGAGCAGCCTGTGCAACCATATCACCATTTTCATCGAAGAGAGCGCAGGAAAAGTCCCTCCTTTCCTTGATATTGGGGGAATAAGCTGTTCTGTTCAATGTAACCCCCATCTCTTCAGATATTGAAGAGAGCCTGTTTTTAAATACTTCAAGTAATATTGGATTTATTTCCATGATATGCTCCCATCTATTCAATATTTATAATGATATTACCAAATTGATCCACTTCCACATTTGCAAAAGGTGGAATAACGGTGGTAGAGGAATATTCCACAATAATCGCAGGTCCTTTTAATATATTGCCTGAGCGTAAATTATCCCTGTTTATAATTTTAGTGTCAACAGCTGCGCTATCAAAGACGGTTTTGTGATTACATAAGAGTGCATCTTCTGATATCTCTTTTGTATGAAATTCCTCTTTATCCAGTTTTAATTTTTCAGGTGTAGCTATTGAACGAACTCTTATATTAACAACTTCAATTTTTTTACCCCTGTTGCAATAGCCATAAAGCTTTTCATGATTTTCATGGAAAACATTTTTAAAGTCTTTATTAAAAGGTATAATTATCTCATAGGATTGCCCTTCATACCTCATATCAAGATATTTTTCAATGTTGATACATTCTCTATTCATACCTTCATTAATAAGATCATCTATACCTTTATTAACGAGTGGTTCAAAAGCTTTATTCAAATTATCATATGTGGCGTTACTCTCTTTAACCATTACTGTTTGTGAATAATCTTTAATAATATTGGCCATTATCATACCTATAGCTGATAATATTCCCGGATTTTTAGGAATAAATACTTTTGGCATATTTAAGGATTTTGCAAGATATGCAGCATGCATACCACCTGCTCCGCCAAATGTAAAAAGGGTGAATTCTCTAGGGTCATACCCTCTTTCAACTGAAATAACCCGTATAGCTTTTTCCATTGCTGCATTTGCAACAGACAAAATCCCTTCTGCAACTTCAATAGGTGTTAATTTTGCGGCATTTGCAATTTCTTTGAAGGGGGTATCTAGTCTCTCAGGAAACAGTTCCATATTTCCGCCAAGAAAATGTTCAGGGATAACTCTTCCAAGAAAGAGATTAGCATCTGTTACCGTAATATTATCCCCCTTCCCGTAGCAAATGGGTCCAGGGTCCGCACCGGCACTAATGGGACCTACTCTTAATGCGCCACCTTTATCAATATACGCTATTGAACCTCCACCTGCACCCACCGTGTGAATATCGATCATAGGAACTTTTACAGGATAATCATCTATCTTTGTTTCCATTGTAAATGTTGGTTTACCATCAATTAAAGAAACATCTGTAGATGTTCCACCCATATCAAAGGTGACAAGTTTTCTGTCCTCTGATAATTTCCCAATCTCATAAGCTCCCACTACGCCGCCAGCGGGACCTGACAGAATAGTTCTGACTGATTCATTCATGGCAACTTCAGAGGAAATGCTTCCACCGTTGGATTGCATTATTCTTAAACCCTTTTTACCGATATAATCGCTGAGAACACCCAGATAACTTTTCATTTTGGGAACAACATATGAATTAATGATAGTCGTATATGTTCTTTCAAATTCTCTGAATTCTGCAAGAATATTATGAGATAAGGAGTAATATATCCCAAGGGTGTCTAGGAATTTAGCAATTTTTTTCTCGTGTACATTATTAACAAATGAGAAAAAAAGAGAAACAGCTACCGACTCTACGTTAGCTTCTTTTAACCTATTAACTATACCCATTAATTCATTTTCATTAAGCTCTTCTGAAATAGTTCCATCATAATCTATTCTACATGTTACACCAAATCTTAGATCTGAAGGCACAAGCGGCTGTTTCTTCCTATAGCTTAGGTTATAAATCTCTGTTCTGTTTTGTCTGCCAATCTCTATTACATCTTCAAAACCTTTGTTTGTTATAAGAGCAGTTTTGGCGCCCTTTTTTTCAAGGATTGCGTTTGTAGCAACCGTTGAACCATGAACAACATTTATATCTTTATCTCTTGCAATATGATCAATACCTTCAATAACAACTTCCGAAGGGTTATGAGGTGTTGACAGCTTTTTATAAACCTTCCACTCACCTTTATCTCTATATATAAAGTCTGTAAACGTTCCCCCGGTGTCTATACCGATTAAGATCATTTTATCCCCCTAAAATTTATACAATAACTTATAAATTCAATTTGTTATTTATTACCTTATTTAAAAACATTTTCTAGCAGAAGGTGAGGCTTCATAAACGCATCCTCTCTTGATAACAGATACCCTGTTTTTTGTATATATTCATCATTATCCAGGTAATAACTGCAATTTTTAATTACTATTTCTATCCTAAAAAATTACTTTCATACAGAATAAAAGACCTCTGCGAGGTAAATATTTAACGGTCATTATTTAAAACTATTTTATTAAGATATAAAAAATTGCTTTTCATCTCATCCTCATATTACATCGCGCAATGTTTATAGGCTGATGCTGTTTTTGCCCTCAACGTTAAAAGCCCACACATCATAAACCGTTCAAAGTCAATCTTTATATCTTCTAATATTAGCTGTATAATCTCTATTAGTCTATCTTCTTCCCCTGCAAAGGTCTATATAGATTAAACAAAGTAAAGTGAATGATAAAACAGAACCTATATTAGAAGATATTAGCTAAAATTAGATAGGGAAACTCACCACAATATAAATAAAGAAAATAAGAAATATACTGCACCTGAAAACTTTTGCTGTTTAGGTTTATACAAAGGTGCCTCCAAGGATGAAATACCTTGGAAACTGCACAAAATTATGTTATAAGGGGGATAATATTTATCATTATTTATCATTAAACAGCGTTTTAAAGTTATAGGGAGGACACCATCCATGGCTGGTATAGAAGCAGGTCACCTAAAAAATAGTGAGAAAAAGATATGGATCAAATGGCATCAAAAAGTTATGGCGAGAGCCATTTTTTATTTCTTGGTATGTTATATCATATTTACTATAATTTTTCTAATTCCTATCTATTACAAAAAAAAACAAGAGGCCGTAACACACTTCACTGATATGGCTGACATAATAGTTAATCAGAAAACAAAACTAATAAATTTGTGGATAACAGAGCAGAAATATGTTATTAAATTTATTGCAAAAAATAGCATAATAATAAACTCACTTGTTACGCCTGATAAAAACAGATCGGAGAAAGCAAAAGAATATCTAATAGAATTTAACAGCAACCACCCATATATTAATGCAATAGCAATAGTTGCGGCTCAAGATATACAGTTGGATCAGACTATATATAAGAAAAACCATGTAGTATATGCATCAAATTATGAAGAAAAAATCAAAAATTTAGATTATTTTTCTTTAACTGGATACCAAAAGATTATAGATAACAAATGTCAGTTTTATGTCACCAATATAATAAAAAGTTATGTAACCGATAAACCCTCAATATTTTTTATGCATCGTGTAGAAAACAATGGCAAATTATTGGGAACAGTTATATACTCCTTTGATAGTTCATATATCAATAATTATCTTATGCAGGACATTAGCATAGGTAAAACAGGCTTTATTTATCTTTTCTCTGAGAATAAAATCGTATCACATCCAAATCAAAACCTTATATTATCAGAAGATACATATATAAAAGCTTTCGTTAAAAATTTATCTGATAAAGCTCTAATAGGTGATTACCTTACTATTGAAACATTCTATGATGCAAACAAATTTTATTATACTAAACCGCTATTAGTAGACACCGCTTTGCTGGACAATGCTGGCTTTGAATCAACATGGAATATAGGGGCCGTTCAAGATTCCGCAGAAGTGCATAGTGGTGCCTTTAACGATATATTATTATATTGTATATTTTCTGCCTTATCACTTGTTTTGGTCACTATTCTTGCCATATTTTTTACAAACAAATATATGAATAAACCGTTATCAGAGTTAGCTAGAATAATACGTAAATTTGCTAAGGGTGAGGGAGATTTAACAACAAGGGTTAAATTTGCAGAAAAACAAAAAAATGAATATTATCTGCTTCAAACAAATTTTAATATATTTTTGAATTACTTGAAAAACATAGTACATACTGAAAAGAATATGATAGAAAATGCAACCTCAGCATATACACAAATTACAACATCTACCAGTGAAATAACAAATACCATGGAGGATCAGAACAAACAGTTAATGATGGTTTCATCTACAGCGGAAGAGTTGAATTCAAACATATTATCTTTTAAAGAGATTCTGTCAGATATTAAAGAGTCCAATGAAAATGTGCTGTCATCTCTCGGTGAAAGCAGAAAACTAATAGTTGGTTCGGTTGATTCATTTAAAAATATTAACCATACAGTTTCAGATCTATCTAACTCTATAAATAATTTTAATCATTCTCTTCTAAAAATAACGAATACCGTGAGTATAATCAATGATATAGCTGATCAAACTACCTTGCTGGCTTTAAATGCAGCAATTGAAGCGGCCAGAGCAGGTGAAATGGGAAGAGGTTTTTCAGTTGTATCTGATGAGATCAGAAAACTTTCAGATAAAACAAAGGCATCAATAAAAAATATTGGTGATTTTAATAAGGAGATAAAAGATGAATCTTCACTGTTACTGGAAAAAGCTGAAAACACCAGAAGCGCTTCAAAGCAAGGGGAAGAAAGAATTGCAAATGCAGAAAAAACATTAAATAACATTTTCAGTAGTATAGAAAAAACGACAAACAAGGGTTTTGAAATGTTCTCTGCAATTAATGAACAGATGAGCAGTGTACATAATCTTACAGAAAAAGTTACAGAGCTTTCATCAGGGTTTGAAGAGACATCTGGAGGTTTGGTGGAAATAAGCTCATCAATCGATGCTTTGAGCCTACAATTTAACGAGATACAAATAACCATAAACAAAATAAAAACTTAATACAAAAAACTTGTTAGATGATTAAAAAGTACAAAATACCATCATTTCCTAATTAAACCTCTAATTCAGCTCCAACTGAGGCAAAGAAAAATCTATCCTTTAGTTTATTATAAAGTTTTGCCCCAACCTCTAAACCTGTGCAATGGGAAGCGCCTAATTTTTTTATATTATACTGATCAATAGCCTCAATAGTTTTATTAATCTGCTCATCTGATGCAAAACCAAGATGGGTGCCGCCTAAAACAGCATAGATCTGGCTGTTTCCAGTTTTCTTGATAAAATGATTAATAATATTTATCACACCCGCATGAGCGCAACCCAAAACAATAACAAGTCCCTTGGCGGTATTAATAGCTAAAGAATAATCATCCATAATATTATCATCAACTTCACCCTCTTTTTCATGAATCATTTTCATTCCTGTATCAATTTTTTCAAAGGTTGTGCTTCTTTCTACCTCTCCTGACAAATAGATCCCATTTTCTATTTCATTAAATTCCTTTAAAAGAGTAAAATTTGCCCCCAATCCTTCTAAATATGCCCTTGTATAAGGGAGTCCTATAAATTTTTTTTTACCATCTCTCAGCCAGAATCTATTTTTAAATATATCAGGATGTGCATATACATCGAGGGGAGATTTGACCTGCAGCAAAGAAGGCAAACCCAATGTATGGTCATAATGCCCATGTGATAAGTACAAAGATTTAATATTTCTTAAATCCTTTTTTAATATTATGCTGTTATCTACCAAACCTTTTCCCTGACCTGTGTCAAACAAGTAATTTTCCCCTTTATATTCAATATAAGCTGCAAATCCATGCTCTCCAATAAGACCAAAAGGGAGAATAACACTATTTTCACACAATACCGTTATTTTCAATTCCATTATAAACTCCTGTATAATTTATCATAAATAATTATAATGTTAACTCACTTATGTTCAAAACTCAAGTATAATGCTGGTACTCTTCAAATAATTTATGATAAATACCTTTAGAAATAATATATAAAGATACACCCATGAAATGCGAAACAAGTACACTTACTTTGCTGTTTATTTGGGGGTTATTAGACATGATTAACTGATATAAAAAAAATCCCGGCTATGCTTCAAAGGGGAGGAGGGAAGAAGCAATCGATAAGCCGGGCAATATTTAAAACATATTTAACTAATATATACAGATTATAGATAAATCAAGTTATTTTTTTATTATTTATAAACATCTTTGAATAATTTATATTCAATAGAATCAGCTAAAGCCTGATAACTAGCATCTATTATATTGCGCGCAACACCTACTGTCCCCCAAACATCCCGTTCATCCCTGGTTTCAATAAGTACCCTTGTTATAGCTTTAGTGCCCTCATCACTTGTTAAAATTCTTACTTTATAATCTACAAGATGAATACTTTTCAAACTTGGATAAAACTTTTCCAAACCTTTCCTCAATGCTCGATCCAGAGCATTAACAGGACCACTTCCTATCCCTGCTGTATGTTCAACTTCCCCACTCACCATAAGCATAACAGTTGCTTCTGTCATAGGGGGATCTACGGCACTTCTTCTTTCATCAATAACCCTGAAACTTAAAAGATCAAAAAAACGTTTAAACGTTCCCATTGTTTTTCTTATGAGTAATTCGAAGGAAGCCTCAGCACCCTCAAATTGAAATCCTTTATTTTCAAGATCTTTTAATTTGTTCAAAATAAGTATAATGTTGGGATCATTGCTATCGATATCCAGCCCAAAATCTTTTGCTTTATAAATTAGATTACTTTTACCAGATAGATCAGAAATAAGAACACGTTGACGATTACCTACCAGATCAGGCTTAATATGTTCATAAGTTCTCGGATCATTAAGTATTGCGCTAACATGAACTCCACCTTTATGAGCAAATGATGAACGGCCAACATATGGCTGATGAATATTGTGTCTAAGATTTCCCAGTTCATTCACAAATCTGGATAATTCTCTTAATAGTTTTAGCTGGCCTTCAGTGACACATTTATACCCATATTTTAATTGTAGATTAGGGATTAATGAACAAAGATTCGCATTGCCACAACGTTCCCCATACCCATTAATAGTCCCCTGCACATGTGTTATTCCATGTTTCACAGCAAGACAGGAACTTGCAACAGCTGTTTCACTATCATTATGGCAATGGATACCAAGCGGATAATCACCTAATTCTAACTTTACTTCTTCAATTATTTCTATAATTTCATCTGGTAAAAGACCTCCATTGGTATCACACAGTATAATGCAGTCAGCCTTGGCATCTTTGGCAACCTTTAAAGAATCAAGTGCATATTTCCTATTGTTTTTGAAGCCATCAAAAAAATGCTCAGCATCATAAAAAACAGTGTCAACTCTTTTTTTCAAATAACTAATTGTATCCTCAATTAGTTCCAGATTTTTCTCAAGAGGTATTTTCAAAGCTTTTAACACATGAAAATCCCAGGATTTTCCAAATATGGTCAAATTAGGCACACCCGTATTTAATAAAGATTGAATATTTTCGTCTGTATCGCAATCCTTCTTCGCTCTTCTTGTACTCCCAAAAGCTGTTATATGGCTTAAGTCCATGCCAGATTTTTTAATATCATGAAAAAAATCAATATCTCTTGGATTAGAGCCCGGCCAACCTCCTTCAATATAATCAAAACCTGATTCAATCAGTTTGGCTGCTATCCTTACCTTGTCCTGAGAGGTAAAGTTCACCTCTTCAGCTTGTGTTCCATCACGTAGCAGTGTATCATAAATTACTATTTTATTGTCAGACATTAACGTTAAACCCCTCTGATTTTAGCTCTTCTTTTATCTTATCAATAAACGTATCAGCCATCATTTCATCCACAATATAAGAAATATAAATTTCACCTAGTGTCAATATTTTTATGTTTAAATTATTTTCGCTGATTGTCTTTGCTATCGTTTTAATTGTTTTAGAATGGCTTTTCAAACCCACACCTGAAAGTGTAATTTTCGATATATTATTTTCCATGTCAAATGTTATATCTGGATAAGCAGATACGAGATCGTCACATATCCTTTTAACGTCCATCGACTGTTTCTTGGAAATTGTAAAAAAAACGTCACAATAATCATCTAATTTGTTTTCCACAAATAAATCTATTAATATCTTTTTCTGTGTAAAAATATCTACTATATTCTTTCCTGCAAAAACAGTCATTGGCGTTTTTCTTAAAGAAATCATAGTATAATTTAAGTCTTTTGAAATATTTGAGATAATTACTTTTTCCATTCACATCTCCTCATAGGATAAAATAATCACGACTTGTTATGGTAGCACCTTATATAATGTACCATTATAACTATTTATTTAGAAAATAATTTGCAATTTTATAACCATCTTTAAAAGAGAAAGAAGGTTTTATAAATTCACTATATGTTACATTCACATCCTTTTTTACACCTGATCCATAGATTATTGCGGGCACAGGATCAGCCACATGTGTTCTCAAGGAAACAGGTGTTGGGTGATCGGGTGTGATCAGAATTTTATACTCTCCAAATAATTCTAAACCCTCCATAATAACAGGCAGCATTTTATTATTGATATTTTCAACAGCCTTCACCTTCTCCTCAACACTACCCATATGCCCTGCTTCATCAGCAGCTTCCACATGTATAAACACATAATCGTGAGATTGAAGTGCATTAACTGCATATTCAGCTTTGCCTACAAAATTTGTGTCAATAAATCCTGTAGCACCAGGAACTTTCACAATAGTCATCCCCGTATAGACACCTATGCCTTTTATCAAATCCACAGCTGCAACAACTGCGCCATCCAAGCCATATAGGCTTTTATAACTCTTTAATACAGGTTTGTTCCCTTCACCCCATAACCATATCCCATTTGCATCACCATATTTATTTTCTTTAAAAATCTTATCAGCTTTTTCCATAATATCTATAATAACATCTGAGCCTTTACCTGTTGGAAGATATTCTGATATATTGCGTCCCATTATGTCATGTGGCGGCGTTGTTTTTAACTCAGAAAAGCTGGATCTGGAAACCATTAAATTTCTATAACCAACTCCATGGTAAAATTCAATACCACTTTTATTAAATAAATGATTTATGTCATTAATAACTTGCAAAGCTATTTCATCACTAACATGAAATCCACTAAAATCCAGCATTTTTTTTCTATCTTCTGATAATGTTACGATGTTGCATCTGAAAACATAATCATTATCATTTATATTTATCCCAAGACTTGCTGCCTCAAGTGGGCTTCTTCCTGAGTAATATATTTTTGGATCAAATCCAAAAATACTTAGATTGCATACATCACTGCCGGGATACATCCCTTCCGGGACTGTGTATATAAGACCACATTGACCATCTTTTGCCAATTTATCAAAATTGGAAGTATTGGCATATTCCAATATTGTTTTGTTGCCTAATTCTTCTATCCTAAAGTCAGACATCCCATCACAGAGTAGAACCAGATATTTCATAGAAATCCCCGATAAAGAAACTATTTTTCAACTCTTATTATAACCGTTTCCCCTTTTATCAGATCAAGTGTCTCAATCTCATTGACAGCATGACTTATTTTCCCACCCGTTGTTTCGTGAGTTATGAAAACCAGAGGAACATAGTCGCCAACAGATCTGTCACCACGCTGTATAGATGAACCTATACTTATATTATTTCTACCTAAAACCCCTGCAATAGTGGATAAAACTCCAGGCTCATCGAGAGCATCAAACCTTAGATAAAAAGTTGAGTGTATTTCCTCTATATCTAATATTTTACAATTAGATACATATTCCCCTGTGTATCCTAATAATGGAACACGGTTGATACAACCTGACGTTATTTCCCTGGCAATGGAAATGACATCACTGGCCACAGCACTTCCAGTCGCCTTATATCCTGCTCCTCTACCATAATGTATGGTTTTGCCTGTTTTATCGGACAGAAAAGATATTGCGTTAAATTCATTAACTACTTTTGATAACAAAGAATTATCTGGAATCATCGTAGGGTGCACCCTCACTTCCACACCATCATAGTTCTTTGCTATAGCAAGCAATTTAACTTTACAACCAAGCTGTCTTGCAAAGTCTATATCAACATATTTTATACGAGAGATACCTTCAATATATATCTTATCATAAGGGATAAGCGCATTAAAAGCTATCGAGGCCAATATAGAAAGTTTATAGGCTGAATCTATACCGTTTATATCAATTGATGGATCATTTTCTGTATAACCAAGAATCTTCGCATCTTCCAGCGCATTTTCAAACTCAACTCCTTTCTCCTCCATTCTGGTTAAAATATAATTGGTAGTACCATTAAGTATTCCATAAATTTCTTTAATATTGTTGGCAATCAGATCCTCTTTTAGCACATCTACAAGAGGTATTCCACCACCTACGCTACCTTCAAAACCAATAATCACATTGTTTTTCTCTGCGGTGGAAAATAGCTCTTTCCCATAAATCGCCAACAATGGTTTATTTGCAGTAACTATATGTTTACCTCTCTTTATTGCTTCCAGGATGTTTACTCTTGCTTCATGATGCCCATTGCTAAGCTCAATGACAATATCAACATCTTTATTATTTATAATTTCCATAGCAGTTTTAGTTTTTATCGGAATATTCGCTATGAGGGGGTCATTACTCTTATCAATATTTGTATCTGATATGGATGTTATATTAACACCAACGCCTGTTTTATCCATTATGATACTAGCATTATCATTTAATACTTCTAAAAGCCCCTTACACAAACTGTTATAGCCTATTATGCCAACATTTATAGGTTTCATCTATTTTACACCATCTTATAATAAATACCAAGTTTTGAGCGTAATATCCTATGCCTCTAAAGTCAAGTCAACTATTGTATTTGTTAAAATTCAGTATAATATCTATTCCCTGGCAATTTTATGATCACAATAACAAAATATCAAAAGTTTTTTTTCATTTCATATATCAAATAATGATTTTATCTCTTTTAAACTTCTTCTTGAACCTGTTATTGTAACTACATCGCCTATCTCCAGCTTGGTGTAGTCATATGAAATCAATATCTGGTCACCACGGCAAACAGATAGAGTAAAAGCATCAGAAGGCAATTTCAATTCACGTAAATATGTTCCATGAAGGTCAGGATTCTTAATCTCCAAATCAGTCGTAAGATGTTCTTTTTCCACACCAGGCAATAATGATATATCGGTGGGTAGGCGTACCAGGCAGTCAATCAAACTTACAAGTGCTGTGTTGGCTTCAACGATCACAGCACCTATTTCGTAAAAACGGTCAAAGTTGGCTTTCTCATTTAAATTAACTATCAATTTTTTTGTCCCCAAATATTTATACGCCATTTCGCAAATATGATAATTTTCCTTATCCGAAAGTAGCGCAACAATAGTACTAACTTTTTTTGCTCCCAATTGGTGAAGAACATCCAGTGTTATATCAGGAACTGAACATATATCGATATCATAACCTGCCATCTTTTTTATAGAATGGATCCCACTAGTAACCATTTTTACATTCCAATCATAAGAATATAACTGATGAGCCAAACTAGTTGCTTGATTACCAGATCCAAAGATAATTATGTTTCCTCCATACATTTCAGGCGTTTCAGGGGCTGGATGTGACTCTTTTGCCAGATTAATACCCCATTTAAAAAATATAGGGCCCACTATCTGATTAAGCACTATAACTGCAATAATCACAGCAAGAAACTCATCTCCCCATCCAGGAAATTCAGAAGAAACCTGTTTTGCCAAGCCAAGACTAACTCCTGCTTGAGTTATATAAGTCATCCATCCTATTTTATTATACTGCTTTGAATCACCAGCTAATATACCTCCACCAAAGGATCCGATAAAGATTGCTACTAAACGCACAAAAAATAGAGCAAGAGCGATGGGCCAGGTTATAGCTAAAATATCAAGTGCCAGAGAAGCACCAGTTAGTGTAAAAAACAGCAAGTAAACAGTGGGACCGATATCATATAAAATTTTTCTGAATTCCTGACGATAATCACTGTAGTTGGTCACAAAAAAACCACCAATCATACATATGAGCAAGGGCTCCAGTAATATTTCAAAAGGCAGTCTTGCATGACTAATACTGCGTATTTCTTCGGATAAAATAAAAACAGCATAGCCTCCCAATAAAATAATACCAGTTTTGATAATACTGTTTATGTTACAGGAGAGAATAAATACTAACAATTTTCCCAATAGATAGCCAAATATCAGTGATATAATTAGTTCAATTATAACCAGAGCTATTACATTTATGTCAAAGCCAAAACTGACCAAAAGGGCATCTGCTATTGAGATATTAATGGCAAAGAGTATAATCACCACAACATCTGTAACAATAGTAACACCTAATGCTATTTGTGTAAAAGGTCCTCTAGCGTTTAATTCACTAATAATAGCTATTGCCGATGATGGAGAACGGGCTACCAGAATAGTTGCTACAAGGATTGAAATCGCAATAGTACCGCTAACAGGCAGATTTTTCATAAAAGGGATATAATCAGCTAACATAAAAACAGCACAACTGCCAATAATAAAGGTAGAAATAGCAAGTCCAACCGTTATCCATTTAATACTTTTTAAGTGGCTTCTAAGTGTTTTTAAGCACAGCACACTACCCGCATAAAAAGCAATAAAACCGAGAGATAGTTGATCAACAAAGTGCATCGTTTTTAATGTTTCTACTGTTATTAAGTTCAATACAAAGGGGCCGGTTATTATCCCGGCAAATAAAAATCCGCTTATCAGAGGAAGTTGTACCTTCGCAAAATATTTGCCAATTTTTTCTGACGCAAGAGCTACAATGGCAAAACCAGTAATAACAACAATTGAATTCATCTTCTCTTCATGACCTCTGTTTAAACATATTAGAATTGATCTTTATATACAAATACATATACTCCTTTCGATTTTATTCAATAAATATCAATATTATGCTCTCACTTATGTCATTGTTTTACCACATACAACTGCTATTTTAAAGAAAAAAATGTATGGATTAAGGGTATCCTCTTATTATTTTGTGGTGTCTATATACTACTACGCTGGAAAATTATATCATAGAAAACACCATCATCATGCTATGCATCATATAAACCAACGTTTTTGTTCTTCATTCTGCACATTTTCATTGCAATACCGGAAGTATTGTGCTTTTGTCAGAAATGGTAATGATTAAACAACATATTGTTCCTTTAGATTCTAACTACAACGATATATGTTAGCACAATTTTTACCTATATATAGGTATCGTAGAAATGGTTGAAATCAAAAAGGTTATATCGGGAGGACAGACTGGCGTTGACAGAGCTCTTTTGGACGTAGCAAAGGAAATATATATTGAGTACGGTGGTTGGTGCCCTCATGGTGGCTTAGCTGAAGATAGTCCTCATCCACCGGGAATACTTAAATATTATCCAAAACTGACTGAAACTCCTTCTTCGAACCCCAGAGAAAGGACAGAATGGAACGTAAGAGACAGCGATGCTACCTTAATTGTGCTTATGGATGAAGGGAACTCTCTTTTATCTAGTAGTGGGACTGCCTATACAAAAGAAATGGCCATAAAATATAAAAGACCTTTCTTAGTGACTAGTTTGAAAAATAAGTTTTTACCTACAATTATTTATAAATGGCTTACAAAAACTAATCACAGTATTATTCTTAATGTTGCCGGATCAAGAGAAAGTGAATCGCCTGGGATTTATAAAAAAACAAAAAAATTACTAACCACATTGTTTTTTGAAATCATGACTAACAATCCCTAAAGATACGGACAGAACATGTTTTCTGTTTCATACGCACACAAATCACTAAGGATAAAGAAAAAACGCAACTTTCTGGCAATCAAAACCCGAGCAATCTTCCTGGATAAAATATTTTTATATAAAAAAAGACCTTTGCACGGGAAGAAGATAGACTAATAGAGGTTATACAAGTAATAAACAAGAGATAAAGATTTACTTTGTATAGTTTCTGATGCCTGGTTTTTTAACATGGACGGCAAAAACAGCAATAGCAAGGGATCATTACACGATGTAATGTGAGAATGAGATGGAAAGCAAATCTTTATCTCGTAATATGTTAGTTTTTGAATAATGACCCTTCAATATTTATCGTGCAAAAATCTAAAAAAGTTTAATTGTCAGCGCACATTTATATTTCTGATGCCGGAATGTCTCCAGGCAGGTGCAATAGTATTTGATCCTTTTCTCCTACAACTTAGTACAGATCCAAATGATACAGTGCAATCTCCATATTTATCATTTATTTTATCTATGGATTTATAAATATCTTCCCACTTTTGTTTTTCTGCAACATGAGAATATACAGCGTAACCATGTACAAGACCTGACAACGCTATCCCCAAAAGTCTTATCTCCTTATCTGGCTTTATACTTCTTAATATATATAGCGCAGTATCATACAAATGGTGAGTAGCAGAAGTAAAATAAGGCATCGTTACTCTTTTGGAAAAGGAACTCATATCGTCGTAACGAATAGACAAAATAACAGTTTTACCTGCTACTTTATGTTTTCTTGCTCTGGCAGACACCATTTCTGAAAGCTGCAAAATATAGCTACAGCATTTTTTCATATTGGAGGTATTTTCCGGTAAGGTCATACTGTGACCTATGGATTTAACGTCATTACACTCAGTCTCCACTTTTCCCTTGCATTCACCACACCCCATCTTGTAAAGATTATCCCCATATTTCCCAAATATTTTAATTAAATACTCTTTGCCACAGTTTCTTAAATCATATGCAGAAAAAATCCCCATATTGCGTAACCTCATAGCTGTTCTTTTACCTATACCCCACATATCTTCTAGCTCAAAAGAGTCAATAAAACCTAAAACATCCCTTTTATCTACATAATAATATCCATCAGGTTTGTTTATACCGCTTGCCATCTTTGCTATAAATTTATTTGATCCCACACCTATAGAACAGGTGATATCAAAATATTTTAAAATATGACTTTTTATTAAAAATGAAATATCTGTAGCAGCAAGTTCCAACTCAGAAATATCCAAAAAAGCTTCATCAATAGAATATGCTTCTACTTTTGATGTAATATTAAGAAAAAATTTTATAATTTCTCCAGACACAAAGGTATATTTACGGTTACTACCAATCACAAAGATAAGTTCAGGACATATTTTTAATGCCTCATATTTACTCATGCCGGTTTTTACTCCCATTGATCTAGCTTCATAAGAAGAAGTAGTAATAACCGTGCGATCCTTAGCCCCTATGACAGCAACAGGCCTATGCTTTAATTTAGGGTTAGATGCCTGTTCTACAGATACGAAAAAAGCATCCATATCTATACACATTATCATAATATTAGCCCCATTCCTCATTAGTAGCTTCATCTACAGCAATAAGATACCAACAGACTTTTATTGAACTATATGAAATCTCGTATGTGTTATTACCATCCGTAACAGTATATTTGTATATAACATCACTCCCTTCTCTCTCTTTCCATCTGTAATAAATTTTCTTAATTACTATTTTATTATTATCAAATAAAAACCAAACAGGTTTAATGCCATTTTCAGTAAAGACAACAGCAATTGATATTTTTTTATTTAAGCAGACAACCATAAATTATCTTCCACAGATCTTAGCACCATAACAACTTTACCTATAACTTCAAGCTCGTCATTTTCATTAACCTTTATGCATTGATAATCAGGGTTTTCCGGTTTTAAATAAATTACTCCGGAGTGAAAATTTTTTTTAAATGTCTTAACGGTAAACTCCTCATTAATAAGAAATACCCCTACTTCACCACTCTGCATGCTTTTGCCTGGTTTTATAAGCAAATAATCACCTTCAAATATGCCCTTGCCTCTCATACTATCTCCTTCAACTTTCAAAAAAAATGAATCTGGATAATACTTAACAACCTTTTTCATACTTATAAACCCTTCCATATTTTCCTCAGATAACACAGGGACACCGGCTTTTATCCTTCCAACTAGAGGGATGCCAAAGTCTAAGATCATTTCTATGCCACGAGCTTTATTACTGTTCCTCCTTATGGCACCTGTCTTTTCCAGCCTGTCCAGCATTTTTTTTACGCTGGAAGTAGATGAAATTCTCATCCCATCAGCTATTTCTCTGACCGATGGAGGATATCCATTAATGTTAATAAAAGCTGATATAAACTCAATGAATTCACGCTGCCGTTTTGTCATAACATATTCCTCAAGGAGAACATTTGTTCTCCTATACACAAATGATAGATATATTTCATCTTTATGTCAAACATATCTTTTAACAGTCAAGACAATTCTGAGCTGATCCATATAAGAAAGTAAACTATTTGACTTTTTGAACAAATAAATGGTATTGATGAGTAATAATGTGGATGAAATTTTTATGTTAGATTGACTAAAAACAACTAATATAACACAAAATATTATTTAGAGGGAGAAATGAAATTAAATATTTGTACTAAAGCAGTCAAGTTTGCCATACTTTTTATGTTCATCTGTTTGCCATTCAACAGTTTAGCTCAATCTGGTGATAATTATCATATGGAGGGAGGCTATGGCATCATATATGATAATATGAATAATGATTTATCAGACAAGGAAATACAGCAATTTGGAGATATAAAAAATCTCATAGATAATTTGCAAAATAGTGTAGAAGCGTTAATTGGTAATGCAGAAAATGTAATAGGTTTGATGAGGCTGGTCAGGGAAACCATACCTCTCGGTATATCTACAGATCTGGCAAGGACCTTTGTAAATCTCATAGAAGAAGTTGAGATAGATAATGACATGGTATGTGTCAACCGAGGTGTATTGGAGACTACTATCGATGATTTAATAGATATCACTAGAGAATTGGTTGAAAATTATGTTCAAGCAACTAAAGAATAGGTATTTATATATTGTCCTCCTAATCAAAATATATGTTTAATGTAGGATTAATATACACAAGAGTAAACTATTTATGATATATGGTTATAAAACAGTAATGTTTAATGTAACGAGTAGATGTCTCTAAACAGGGAGAAAAGTTATGAATACATCAGGTTATATATTCATGTTTGGAAGTTGGGTCACTATACTTATTCTTCTAGTATTTTGCATATATAAGGAGTTGACAGGAAAAAGATAAAAAAAGCTGGTGGTGCTTGTTGTACGAAATCCGAACTTTTTTAAGCAAAATTCAGAGGACTTTGCGGATTGGATCCCGCCCAGCGTTCCCGCCTCATTATCTCGCTTTACGGGACTGCTAAACAGGCAAAAATTTATTTTCTCCATACCACTTTTTCTTTTTGCCCGCCCACTTATTCACTTTCTGATTTAGAGTTTTATTGCTTCTGATTTTTCTCTATAACATCGGAATTATGCGAAGTTCAAAATTTGAGAGAGGAACGAATTTTGCTTGGCAAAATAGCGAAGCGGTCGTTCCGAACCGTATAATCCCTGTTATATTCGTTTCCCATACGAAGTGTGGGAAACCTGTGTTCGCAGAGTTTTTGGATTACTTATCAATTTGACTGTAGGGAGACTATATGTCCGAAGGACGAGAGGGGCTTGTTTTTGTTTCTTTTTTCTAAAAAAAATAGAAAGGTAGTCTTGTTTTGGTTCTTTCTTGAAAAGAACATCTAAAAAAATAAATATTTTTTATTTAATTAATATGGGAAATATAATAATTTATAAAATATGTATGAACTTACTAATAAAATATCAAAATTAAATTATAATTGGTTTATATGGCATGCTGCATTCTTAGCGTTGGCTTCAAGTTTTATGGATGTAGATATCATTATGCCCGCTATTCTTGGAGAGGCAGGTGGGAACGCATTTCAGATGGGCATTTTGGTTATGATACTAATGGGGGGCTCAAGTTTTTCACAAATAATATTTGCTCCGTATTTGCATAATAAAAATTTTAAGAAAAAATCCCTTCTGATTGGAATAAACCTTAGAATTGTTGCACTTGCATGTTTTGCGATCTTATTTTTTTATTTTAATAACCTTTTTGATTCATTGAAAATATGGGCTATTTTACTTCTGGCTTCATTATTTGCTTTCAGCGGGGCATTTGCGAATATAAGCTATGTTGATATACTTGGAAAATCTATTAAAAAAACTAAGAGAAAATCATTTCTTTCTCTAAAGCAGATAATTTCCGCAAGCGGATTGTTTGTTTCTGCGATAATTGCAAGGAAGATAATTGCCTTTTATGATGTTCCTCTAAGCTATGAGATTCTTTTTCTTTTTGCGGCAGTATTTTTGACTATTGCTTCTCTGGGCTTCTGGAAAATAAAAGAGGTACCAAATAAAATTGCGTACATACATAGTTTAATGCAATTAATGCAATTCATGAAAAAAGAAATTAAAGAAAATAAAAAACTAAGGAGATACTTGCTTGTAATAAATACTCTGGGGGTATCACTTAGTTTGATGCCCTTCTTGATTTTATATGCTAAAGAGAATCTGGCGACTGCAGGAATTTTCCTTGGCAATCTTCTTTTTATAAAAATAACAGGGGGAGTTTTGATGAGTTCGTTTCTTTTTTATTTTTCAAAGAGGTTCAAATACACATATATACTTTACACCACGGTTTTTCTTTCTATTAGTATGCTGATTCTCACTTTTTTCTCGCCTATAATTCCTGCGTTGTTCTACTTTTCATTCTTTTTCGGAGGTATAATGATTGCAACTTATTCTATAACAATAAATGGAATTCTTCTTGAAATAACACATAACGAGAATAGAGCAATGTATGCAGGACTCGCTGGAGCAGGAAATATAATCCCTGCGTTGTTTCCTCTTCTTGGAGGAATGATTATTAAAACTAGTGGTTTTACATTCTTCTTCTTAGTTGTTGCTGTAATAATCTTTTGTTCAACAATATTTATAAAAAAACTTAATTGCATGCATTGAGTGCATGTAAAACTTGCCTAAGCAGAAAAATGTCAAAATTTAATATAATTGTATTCAAATATTGATACCCCTTCTAATAAATATCTAACAAAGTGAGTGAAAATGTTCGCAGGACTAAGCCCCTCTCTTTTTGTTTCTTTTTCTAAAGGAAAGGAAGTAATCTAAAAATTGAATATAGCGTTCCGAGCATATCTGAAGTTCCCCGATGGGGAATTTGGGCTTAGCAGAAGGCGAAGCCAGATGCGCTCTGTTATACGCTGTATTCCCTCACTATTCATTTTATTGCCCTGATCACAACAAATGATCCTTCACCATAACCTTCCTTTATCTGTTCAATATTTCTTATCTCGGCCAAATTATGGAAAATTGTTTGTGTGAAATTGAAATTCTTGAAACCTGCTTTTTTCAAGCGATGAACAATCTCATAAACCGAATAGAAAGTAGCTACCTTATAAAATACACTCTCGCTTTTATGTTGATGATATAACTTCCCAACAGGGCTTTCCCTGTCGATAAATCCAATTATCAAAAACCCACCAGGTTTTAATATCCGATATGCTTCTTGAAAAGAAGCCACTATATCGTCTACAAAACAGATAGTAGTTACCATTAGCGCAAAGTCGAACTGCGAATCATCGAAAGGAAGACTTTCAGCTGCACTATCAATGACCTCAATGCCCCTTTTTTGAGCAATCTCCCTCATCTTTCTTGATGGATCGATCCCAATTTTAATGCCCAATGGTAATGCAAATCGACCGCTTCCTACACCAATCTCAATGCCATTGTTACTTTTTGGCAATTGCTCCCTTATTGCCCGAAGCTCTGATTCAAAAGCAAATTTGTTTCTCTCAAACCAATCTTCGTACTGGGACGTATACTCATCAAAAAGGTTAGTTTTTGTCATGGCCTATCTCCAAACTATTTCGAGGGAATATTGCGTATAACGGATGGCGGACATGCGAAATTGCTCTAATAATTTGGACGTAGCGAAGCGTAGCCATATATCCGCTGTTACCGGAAAGCGAACGATTAGTGAGCGTGTCGCTCGTCAGTTTCTTTTTATTGTTTCGCATATTGTATCAAAATCCTTTTTCGTGATTCTAATTATCAACACTTGAAGATATTTATTCCACGTTTTTCCTTTATCTGCAATGGAAATAATGTCGTTAATAAAAATTTATTTTACCAGTTTTACTTTATTTTCTTCCTCTATTATAGAATAAGATATCTCAGGTGGATTTTTAGCTTCGTGGAGGATTTCAAATTTTATTCTATATGGAAAGATAAATTTTCTTTTCCCTTTAGTCCATCCTATATTTTTTTTATAAAACTGATCTTCCACAAATTCTATTACTGCTACAAATTTACCACCGTGAGAGTATACTATTGCTTGATCTCCCTTTTTTAAATATTTTGTAAGAGTTACATAGTACCTAGCATCCATTCCCCACACATTGTTTTTCTTACATATTTCCCAATTTTTAGGTGATGTTGAAATACACCAGTATCTTCTCATTTTTCAAAACCTCCAAAGCTGACGAGAGATTTCCGATAACATATGCGATTAAGAGAAGTTTTCACCGAAGGTGGAAATTTGGGGGACTTGCCGAAGGCAATAAAGCCCTCTTAATCGCTGTTGTGCGAGTGCGATAGCGAACGAGAGTTCGGCGGAGGCGGGCCATATTATTTTTGTAGTAATATTTTCAGTCAATTATTTTTGGACTTTGTTATCTTACTAATATTAACTAAAAGTGCTCCTTTACATGGTAATCCTTTTGCTGATTTTAATTTTTTGCAAAGCTGAAACCATTTCCCTTTGGTAAAATACCTACACTTTCCAAAAAATTGATATCCTTCATAATCTTTGCTCCAAGCAACTAAAGCCACAGTTCTATTATTTTGATTATTCTCTAAGGTTGTCTTCATATAAGTATCACAAAGTAGTATTTTGTTTTTTTCTATTACTTTGTAACAGGTAATTGCAATAACATAAGGCCTGCCATTTCTAAGAGTAGCGAGGGCTACAGGTTTCCCTTCTATAATTTCTCTAATATGAGGAGTAATCTCTTTCATAATTAATCATAAGTAAACTTGAATGTTTATATAAATTTTCCTAAAGCCCGCCGTAGCCGAATTGCGCACAACTCGTTTTTATGCGAATTGAATGCATAATATCATCCCTTTCGTTGCGTATTATACGAACTTGATGTAAAATTATTACTGAAATTACTAATAAGCATTTATTAACCATATTTTACCAATTTTTATAACATTATGCAACAAAAATACTTGGAACAAACAAGGAGGGAATTAAGGTTAAGAAATTATAGTTTCAAAACTATAAAGACCTATATCAGTTATTTAAGAGGATATTTTGATTTAAAAAAATTAATTTAAAAAAAATAGACGAGGAAAATATAAAGCAGTTTTTATTAAATAAACAAGACAAAAATTATTCTCCATAAACAATTAATCTTTACTTAAACGCAATAAAATTTTTCTATCGCGAAGTATTAAAAATCCCCAAAAAGATAAATTTGCATAAACCTCGTCCCCACCCAACCACCCAAATCTTCTTCGAAGATTTTAAAATTCGGCAAACGAAGCAAAAAACCACCAATTGTTCTATCAAGAGAAGAGATCAAAAACATCATTGACTCAATCAAAAATCCAAAGCATAAGTTAATCATCTCTTTGGCCACGGTACCGGATTAAGAATCAGCCATCCCCCCAAAGCGGAATAATGGAGCGAAGGGGGATCGAACCCCTGACCCCGTGAATGCCATTCACGTACTCTCCCAGCTGAGCTACCGCCCCATTGTATCCAAAGCTACACAGTATTTCAGAAAAAATCAATTATCTACTATACCGCCATCAATAATATTAATAATTTTATTTGCATAAGATGCAGTCTGTTTATCATGCGTAACAAGTATAACAGTTTTACCCATTTTATGCAAATTTTCAATATATTCCATTATCACCAAAGATGTTTCACTATCCAGTTGTCCTGTGGGTTCATCAGCCAGGATAATATCTGGATCATTGATCAATGCCCTTGCAATTGCAACCCTTTGTTGTTGACCACCTGAAAGCTGGTTGGGTTTGCTTTTCTTTTTATCCATCATTCCAAACTCTTCAAGTAGCTGTATAGCTCTTTTTGTGTATTTAGCAGCATCATGACCAGAATAATATGCAGGTAAAAGAACATTTTCTAGTACATTAGAAAACTGGATTAAATAAAAAGATTGGAAAATAAACCCTATTTTTTTATTTCTCAAATGGGACATTTCATCATCATTCAATTTAGAGACTTCATTGCTATCCAAGTAATATGAACCTGAAGTTGGAGTATCCAACAAACCTATTATATTCATTAATGTTGTCTTGCCAGACCCAGAAGTCCCCATGATAGCAACAAAGTCGCCATGCTTTAACTCTAGGTTAATGCCCTTCAGAACCTTTACTGTAAAACCTTCCGGTTCATAATTTTTATATACATCCCTCAAGCTAATTATAGACATCTGCCCTGCCAAATATCAACAATATCCGCATCAAAAAAGATCTTTAGAACTAACCACTATATGACTAGTCATTTATTTAGATACCGGGAGTATTATTTTTGTGGCAACTACGTCTCCTTCCTCTAAACCTTCCAGGATTTCTGTTCTTTCTTCCCCCCTTATACCCATTTTTATCTCAATTTTTTCAGTTTTATTGTTGGCCTTATCCAACACTTTATAAACAACATTGTGGTCCTTATCCCATTTAATTGCCCCATTTTTAATAGTCAAAACATTTTTCTTCTTTTTAGTAATTATCCTTACATGCGCAGTCATCTCAGGTTTTAACAGGGTGGCATCTTCCTTTGATATGTCAAGTGTGGCTTTATAATAAACAATTCCTTCCTGTATCTCAGGCTCTAGATAAATGTGTTCGATTAATCCATGAAATTTCTTATCGGCATAGGTATCAACAGTAAATTCTACATCCATCCCTTCATTTACTATACCTATATCTGTTTCATCAATATATATCCACAACTCAAGCAATTCAGGGTTTAATACATTTATTAATTCAGACACCTGCAAACCAGAAACTATTGTTTCTCCCTCTTGTGCCGCAACCTGCGTAACTATTCCATCAATAGGGGCAATTATATTAGAGTAAGATAGTTGTATATTCAGCTCTTCAGCGATAGATATCTGTTTACCCATGTTATATTTATAATCATTAAGAGTAATAATATGCGTCTTTTCAATATCAATTAATTCTAATTTGGCTCTATTCAGTGAATATTCAGCATTTTTATAATCTGATATGTATGCTTCCAATTCTTCATCACTAGAAAACCCCTTATTATATAATTGTTCCTCTCTTTCATATTTTCCTTTGGCTTCTATTTGCTTTGATTCCGCGTATTTTATTTCCTCTAATTTAATTTTTTTCTTTATAGGATATAGCATTTCTTCTTCATCAATTTTATTCTTAAGTATTTCTATATCACTTCTATTTTGTTTTATCTGCTCATTCAACTGCCTGCTATCAATTGTTGCTATTACTTGCGCCTTTTTTACCTTGTCCCCTACATCCACAGCCATATGCTCTATAACACCGGTTGTCCTGGCTCCAATCTTGATAAGAGCGCCGACTTGTGGCACAATCTTACCAACTTCTGCTAGATATGATTTGATATCTGTAATCTCAGCTATATCTGTACCCATAATTTCCAATTCACTTTTATCCTTTCGTACCATAAAAAAAATTACTGTTCCAATAACCAGGAACAACAAAAAAGACAGTATAATTTTCTTCATAATTTTCTACTCAATGCCAGCTAAATATTTCATCTCATTAAACGCAAAAATAATATTATAACGTGTTTGAAAATAGTTTATAAGAGCATCCTCATACCTATCTCTGGCATCTATAAGCTCTAACATTGTGCTTTTACCAAGGTCATAGGATTCTTCCGTAAGAAGATAATTTTCTTTTGAGAACCTCATTAAATTTTCAAGAAAATCAAACTGCTTATCATAAGACAATATATTGTTATAATGACTG